>LWDU01040200.1_pt1 | contig 32065 bp, 38 predicted proteins | sample 727161 | NCBI WGS metagenome assembly LWDU01 (sample SAMN04566230, study PRJNA314399) | hydrothermal vent metagenome | isolation source: deep sea hydrothermal plume seawater | place: Mexico: Gulf of California, Guaymas Basin | collected 2004-07-11 | reverse complement strand
TTGATAAGACGATGCCTGCATAGATGCTTGCTGATATGCTGTACCACGCGGTGTGTCGGTTGTATCCATTGACGCCGTGCGTGTGCCTGTCGGAAGCTGTTGGCCGTTATTCAGCGCCACTTCATAGCCACGTGTGCTCTTGCCAGCTTTAGCCGCCTCGGCGACCGCAAGGCTTTCTTCTTTTAGAACCTCGATACGAACTTTCGCAGTCCCTGCGTTTTTAAATCCAAGAAGCTCTGCCGCACGTTTTGAAAGGTCGATTACACGGCCACGCTTGTATGGGCCACGATCATTAACACGCACAATCAAAGAGCGGCCATTATCAAGGTTGGTTACACGCACCAATGAAGGCATTTGCAATGTACGGTGGGCTGCCGTCAACTCATTCTGATCAAAGATCTCACCGTTTGCGGTCATCTTTCCATGGAAGTTAGGACCGTACCAAGACGCGATACCTGTCTCCACCAAAGTGTAGCTTTCCTTAGGCGTATAGTATTTACCCGCAATCTTATAAGGATTACCCACCTTAAATTTGCCCTGCGACTTACTCGGCGGGTTTACTTGCTTGGCGATATGCGATCCTAATTCAATTTCAGTTCAAGATGTCAGCGACAGCGACATCATCATTACAAATACGCAGAGTAGTTTTTTCATTGGTCTTATTTGTCCTTAGTTAGCAATGGCATTGGCAAGAAGGCCAACAGACGTTGCGAAGTAAGTGGAACGGTTCCAGCTCAAAATAGTCTTGTAGTTATTGTAAACCAGATATGAAGGGCCACCAGAGCCATCAGGCTGTACTATAAAGCCGCGCATACCAGGTACAACAGGAATAGCCGCACCATTGGGCTGTGTAATGCCCATATTGCGCCACTGATCCAATGTACGTTCATTCGGGTTACGTGTGCTTGACGTTACTTGGGACTGATCAAAACCAGGTGGCAAGACAACTTCCCTGCCCCAACGTTCATCACCGCGCCAGCCGCTTCTGGATAGATAGTTTGCAGCTGATGCGAAAGCATCCATACGATTCGTCCAGATATCTTTCTTACCGTCGCCGTCACCGTCGACTGCGAGCCTTGCAAAGCTGGATGGCATGAACTGTACCTGCCCTAATGCACCGGCCCAAGACCCCGTCAAATTAGCGCGATCAATGTGGCCTTCTTCTAAAATACGTAAAGCATGGATCAATTCCGCAGTAAAAAAGTCTCTGCGACGGCCGTCCCACGCAAGAGTAGCCAGTGAGCGAATAATATCGAATCCGCCCGTATTTGAACCGTAATTTGTCTCAATTCCCCATAGGGCAACTACGTATTGTGGCTGAACACCGTACTGACGCTCAATTTCTGCCAACTCATTACGATAACGCGCCATCATCTGGCGGCCTGTATTAATACGGGACTGGTTCACAATCAAACGTCTGTATTTTTCAAACGTCATTGTGCCTTCCGGCTGCTTGCCATCCAGATCAATCACACGCTGGTTAGGCGTAATATCATCTGTCAGATTTCCATTTACAACTGCCGGCGAAATGCCTTCTGCGATTGCGGCCTGACGCATATCAACAAGCCATTCATTGAATGACTCCTTGGGCTGCGCATGGGCATTAAACGTGAAAAGGAATGTAAACGCAGCCGCTGCGGCTGCCAGCTTTGGCAGTCTCATGAAAATCTCCCGAATTTTTTTAATTATAATATTTTGTGTCTTCATCATGGCGTTACCTTAGAAAAGTTCGCGCGCTTAAGGAAGAGCTTTTCCGCTATATTTGTAAGCTATCAACCCCAGAATTTCGTGCATCGCAATGTGGAAATCATAGAAATTGCCTAAAATGTTGAAATCAGGCGTCCATTTGAATTTCCCTGTCGTGCGATAATCCGTAGGCCACGCCTGCACATTATCCCACAGCAAGGCCTTTACCACGCCTGCAGCACGCGGCATATGGTAGGCCGAGGTCACCAGAAGCCACTTTTCCTCCGGCTGCGGAATCAGCAGTTTTCTAGTTTCTTTAATATTCTCGTAGGTATTGCGTGATTCAGACTCAAGTATAACGCGCTCCATCGGGTAACCGAGCTGCTTCAAAAAAAGTTCAACATCTGTTGCTTCGCTACGGTTATTATTGATGAGCTTACCACTGCCTCCGCTAAAGATCAGAAGAGCGTTCTTGTAATTATCAGCCAGCGTCAGGCCATCCAGTACACGCTCGGCGTTTTCATTTAAAGCAGGAATATTCCGTGCCCCGCCAACATCGGCGACAAAGCTGCCGCCAAGAACTATAATACCCGCCAGCCTTTCGGGCATTTCTTGAGGCCGCTCATATTGGCGTTCCAGCACCACTAGCAAATTGTTGCCAATGGGCAAGAAACCTATAACAGCAAAGATTACCATCCCCAGAATCATCACAGCGCGCCCGAGCTTATTATAAAATAGTGATAATATACCCCCACCAAAAATCAGCAGGAATACAAGGTTTAGCGGCGATGCCAGAAGCCAAAAAATCTTGGAAAACGAAAAGAACATGATTTTATGTTAGAAAGTATTTTATTTTTTGTCACGAATGTTCTACAGTCCCCCTCGCTTCAACGCACAGCTATTCAATTTTTTATGGACAGTTGGCAGAGTGGTTGAATGCACCGGTCTTGAAAACCGGCATGGGTGCAAGCCCATCCAGGGTTCGAATCCCTGACTGTCCGCCATTTAAAAACCCGCCTTCCGGCGGGTTTTTGCTTTTATTACAAAGTTTTATTGATCTTAATGGTATAATAGTTCTTAAGAGGGTGATGTTAAATGATACACAAGACTGTGTTAGTTATTGATGATGAGCAGCCAATCATACAGATAGTTCATACAATACTGTCATCCGAAGACTATACGGTCATATCAGCAATAAATGGTATTCGGGGCATCGAGCTGGCAAGAGAATACAGGCCTGATCTCATTATACTGGATAGATACATGCCTGAGCATGACGGTCTAGCGGTTCTAGAAAAATTAAAAAATGACCCGCATACAAAAGATATTCCCGTCATGATGCTGACAAGCGAGAGTAAGATTCAGGAAGTAAAAAAGAGCATTAACTATGGCGCATCCGGCTATATCATAAAGCCATTCAAATCAGGCGACCTTAAGAACAAAATTCAGAAAATTCTTGGCCATTAGAACACCGAACCTTTATCACAGCAAAGACTTCAGAAACTGTTTTGTTTCGTCAAAGCTTTGCTGAATAAGAGCATACAGACTTAAAATCTCCTGAAAATTGCATTCTTTAGCGTCAAGCTGATCATATGCTATCGTCTCAATTTGACGTGCTGTTTTATAAATCCCTTTCAAACCCAGGTTGCCAGCGGATGTGCCTAACGAGTGCGACGCCATATGAGCCTCTTGCATATCCCTATTATCGATAGCTATGCCAAGTTTATCTTTATTTTTATCAAGAGAAAGTAACGTCACCTGCACAAGTTTCGGAAAAGCATCTCCTAAGGCATTCTGCATATCCTCCAGCTGGTCGGTATCAATGTCTAACTGGTTCACTTTAGTCTCTCCCTCTAGCCTACGAAGCGTTTGTAATATCTTCATAAAATGGCGTTAACGTTATTGTAGAGATATTTTAAAACGGAATTTTATATGCCTTTATACACCTTTAATTATAACGCTGCAGGGGGAATTGCGAAAGATCCTGAAACAGGAATCCTGGAACATGACGTGCTTGAAACACAGGGTGAAATCTCCGATACAGATATTTGCCCTCCCGATGACCTTGAACAAAGCTGGCTGAAAGCTGTATTCACAATGCATCGACCTTATGAAGAGGAGAACGAAGATACAAATGAGTACAAACGTTCTCTCAGTGAATTCCTTAGCACACACATGAAAGGCCCCTACTATATCCACGACGATGCTTTAGATAACGAGAGTGTGCTTAGCCTTGTTATATTGGATCCTAAAGATGTAGATACTTTCAAAAGCCATTATAAAGACTGGCAATTTTCCAAGGATAGCGTCAAAGCCAATGCAGAGACGCTGACCGAATGGCGCAATGCGGGTAAAGTTGTAGAAGACAAGACCCTCTACAAATACGCCTCTATGCGTTTAAATTAATCCTGATGAAGCTCCGGCTCAAAGACAGCTGTAAAGCGCTCAAAATCTTCAATTTGCGGCAAGTGTCCTAGCCCTTCAAGCTCTATGACTTTGATGTCAGGATTAATCGCTTTTATTCTTTCACCTATGAGATCATAACGACCTAATTCAAACTCAACGCCATCACGCTTCCATCCGCGGCCAGGCCCTGTGCGGTCACGCGTGCCAATAATCAAACTTACGGGAACTTCGAAATTCGGGAAGTCCTGAATGACCGGCTGCGTAAGAATCATATCGTATGTCAATGCATTCACGTAAGCCACATCGGTCCAATCAGGCCCTTGCAGAACTCCAACCAAAGGAACTACTAACTCGGCATATTGGTCATTCCATGCACCGTCATAATAGTTCTTCTTTTGGTACTCTACTATTTTGTCCGGCGACTGTTTTAACTCGTTCTCATAGAAAAACTCGACATCCTTATATTGCGTGTAATGAAGATAGTTTTCCAAGCCAATAGGGTTAAGCAGGATCAGCTTTGAAACCGAGTCAGGGTATAACAAAGAAAACCGTGACGCGAGCATCCCACCCATAGAATGGCCAACAATAATTGTGCTTTGTATGCCAAGACTATCAATCAGGCCTATAGTGTTTTGAGCGAGATCCGCAAAGGAGTATTGATAATCCTTGGGCTTTGAAGATTTGCCAAACCCTATCTGGTCAGGGATTAAAACCCCGTATCCTTTATCACTGAGGAAATCAGCCGTTGTTTGCCAATATGCGCCATTAAAATTCTTACCGTGGAGAAGCGTTACCGTTGGCATCCCCTCTTGTGCAGGCAAGTACATATAGGCCATCTGCAGCTGTTTATTCTGAGAGCTAAAATCATAGCTTTTGACTTCCAATGGATATTCGTAACCACTGAGGCGCGCATCAAATGTTGCCGCAGGGGCATTCTCTTGCGCTTGAACAGCTCCAAAGCCAATAAATGATCCTAAAACTGCTGTTAATGTAAGAACGGTTTTACGCATATAACACCCCTGATTTTAAAAACTTCGAGCTTTTAAAGTATGTCGCTTAGCGCGGATGTCCAGACAAGAAAAAGCCCGACCAAATAAGTATCGGGCTTAGTTCTAATATGGTGGCGTAATTATCGACTGGCGATAATGTAAACTGCGTGAATTACACCTGGCAGATAACCACATAGCGTAAGCAACAGGTTTAGCCAGAAATGCATCGTTAAGCCTACTTCCAGAAATACGCCTACCGGTGGAAGTATGATCGCCAAGATGATCTTTAGTAGATCACTAATTGTGCTATCAGGTGTTCTTGCAAGTGCCATAACTAAGTACCTTTCTTTTAAATTAACCTCGTTTAACCCTACGTTTCACAAGGCATTAAGTTCCTAAAAAATTATAGATTTAGTGAGATAGGATAATGGTCTGAGCCTACATAAGGGCCGATATGCAGATCATCGTATTTTTTATAACGGCTGATCAAAATATGGTCCATCGGTACACCTAATAGCGGGAAGAATACAGGCCATGTCATATGATAGCCGTAGCCCTCAATTGTACTTTTAAGACCTGTATGTTTCAGGAAACGCTGAAAGTCAGGCTCCCATGGCACAGCGTTAAAGTCACCCATCATAATCACGGGCAGCTCATTGGCTTGGCCTACTATCTTTTCTACTTCGCTGAAATAAATTTCACGTTCACGATGCCACGCACCATTTAACGCTGGCTTAGGATGAGCGGAAAATACTTGGTACAGCTTGCCATTAATGTGTGTTTTCGCGTGCAGTAGCGGTGTATCCCCAGGGCCATGATGAGTAATTCCCTTGTCATCCAAAGGATTTTTAGAGTACAGACAGATTTTAAAACCGTCACGAACGGGGGTTTCAAGACTGTAACTGTAGCGCTCGAGCACAGGCAATAATGCGGCCTGCAACCTGCCTGTCATTTCCATTATTAGCAATACATCTGGATCTGCCTCGTGGATTGTCTGCGCTAAGGCTTGAGGCTCTTTATTCTCTTTATAGGCATTCACCGACATAATCTTTTTCTGCTGCACAATGCCGGTTGAATTAAAGTTCGGCAGAAAGTGACGAATGCGGAACATATTTACAGCAATAACAACTGTATTGGCCGTCATTAGAAACCAGTCCATATATAAGATAGAGCCGCATAATAATATCAATGCGACGCAAGCATAATGGAGCCTAAAGAAGTCAACGATTGAGAACCACCAAGGTCTTGATAGAAAACCTGCTATCGTGGCGAATACTAATAAAAAAGTCAGAATATACATGATCATTTGGGTTTGCCTCCGCTTATATAACGCTTTAGGCTAGGCGCTAGTTCCCTTCAGACAGCCACTACGAAAGATTTAATATGACCGATACTCAAGATAAAAATGCCGCGGCCATGCAAGGTCTCATTGATTTAATGGCTCAGCTACGCAATCCGGATGGCGGTTGCCCGTGGGATATTGCGCAGGATTTTAAATCTATTGCCCCTTACACAATCGAGGAAGCGTATGAAGTTGCTGATGCGATAGAAAAAGGCGATATGAAGGAACTTGAAAACGAGCTAGGTGATTTGCTTTTACAAGTCGTCTTCCACGCGCGGATGGCGGAAGAAGCTGGTCTATTTGATTTTGCCGATGTCGCCAAAGGTGTGACCGAAAAAATGATTTCCCGTCACCCGCATGTTTACGGTAATGAAATTGCCACGAAGCCAGAAGATGTTGCAGACGGCATCTGGGAGCAGCGTAAGGATAAAGAACGCGCGGCCAAAGGCCATACAAGCGTTCTGGATGATGTTGCCGTGTCCTTGCCCCCTGTAATGCGTGCTCAGAAATTACAGAAACGAGCTGCCCGTGTGGGCTGTGAATGGCCGCAAGCTATTCAGGTACTTGATAAGATGGAAGAAGAGATTGCCGAGCTGCGTGAAGCGATTGCCGAGAAAACACAGCAAGATATACATGAAGAAGTCGGCGATATGCTGTTCTGTGTTGTAAATCTTGGTCGTATGCTTGATGTAGATTGCGAGACATCCTTGCGTGACACGAACTACAAATTTGAACGTCGTTTCAAAGGCTTGGAGAGCGCACTTAAAGCAAAGGGCACTGACCTTAAAGATGCGACATTAGACCAGATGGAAGAAGCATGGGTTGCAGAAAAACAAAAAGAAAAATCGGCAGCTTAAGCGACTAAACGCTTTATTAGGGCACTGGCATCACAGCGGCCATGACCTGCATCCTGTAGCTCTTTATAATATTCTCTGATCTGGCGGGTCATATTCAGAACTGCGCCGTTATTTTCGGCTTCATCGAGAGCAATTCCGAGGTCTTTGTAAATCCAGTCCACAGCAAAACCAAAGTCAAACTTATCGGCGACCATCGTCTTGCCACGGTTTTCCATCTGCCAGCTTTGCGCTGAGCCAGCACTAATAACCGCGAGTACCTCGTCCATGTCCAAACCACTCTTCATACCGAACGACAAACCTTCCGCAAGCCCCTGCAAAACGCCTGCAATACACATCTGGTTCACCATTTTTGTCAGTTGCCCTGCACCGCTGTCACCCATATGGCGAATTTCACGCGCGTAAACCTGTTTGAATAATGGCGCAACTTTATCGTACGCGGCTTTATCGCCACCAACCATTACGGTCAAAACACCATTCACAGCCCCTGCCTCGCCGCCAGATACGGGCGCATCAAGGAACGTCACGCCTTTATCCGCAAAATATGCGGACATCTCGCGCGATACATCGGCAGAAACCGTTGTATGATCAACGATGATAGCACCTTCTTTTACTGTCTCCGCAACGCCATCGGACCCTGTCAAAACATTGCGCAGGTCATCATCATTACCCACGCATAGGCAAATAAGATCCTGATCTTTAGCTGCTTCAGCAGGCGTCACTGCTTTTGCACCTTTATACTCACCCACCCATTTATCGGCTTTGGCTTCGGTGCGGTTATATACAGTAATCGCGCAACCGCTCTTATTGGCGAGATGTCCTGCCATCGGGTAGCCCATAACGCCAAGACCTAGAAAGGAGATGTTTTTAATGTCAGTCATAGTCACTTCGGTTTGTTATCTGGTTGTGATTGAGAGCGCACTTGATCCATGTGTTTTTTAACTGTGCGCCAAGTATCTTCGCTGTTGGCAGAAATCAAACCGCCTTTTTGGTCATAGGGATTATATCCGCTGCCCATGAATTTGCGTACATAGCCGCCGGCTTCCTGCACCATCAATGTGCCCGCCAAATGGTCCCAAGGCTTCATATAACCGTATAGAGAGAAGAGCGCTTTACCACTAGCAATGCGCACATATTCAAGGCCGGAGCAGCCAAGAGACTCAACATCCACTCCCTCTAACTTAGAAGCGTATTTGCTGCGCGTATATCCTGTGGCGCCATCTTCCAGCTTTGCTCTGCTATCCAGCTCTACCTTCTCGCCATTGATATAGAACCCCTCACCTTTAGCGGCAAACGCCATTGTGTCTGTATTAGGGTTATAGATCCATCCTAGCTGCGTCTCACCGTGGGCTACTAGTGCTACGATAATACAAAAAGTTTCATCGCCATCTTTGAAGTTACGCGTGCCATCAATCGGGTCAATAACCCAAACTACGTTATGAGGGTCTCTCAAATATTCCAGAACCTCGGGTGTTTTTTCGACATTTTCTTCGCCGACGACTAGAGAACCACGGATCAAATCCGTCAATTTGCTTTCCAGATAAATCTCGGATTGTTCGTCTGCGATCGTGACTGGGTTGTTCGGATCATCATTTTTGAAGCTGATATGCTCTTCTTTCAGCTGTCTGAAATGCGGCATAACGTATAAACGTGCACATGCCTTGATAATATCTTCGACTTTTTGTCTATCAGACGCCGCTACCATGAAGTGCCTCTTGCTGCTCATCATTTGTGACTTTCAGTGGCTCGTAATGAAAGCGTGACGTAAATTTACCAGCGTTAGCAGGAGTCATCTCCACCAGAACCGTAATGTTTTCAGTATTGGTTTGTTCCAAAATATGCGCGTTTTCATGAAGCCATGCAAGCGCTTTGCCGTCACTGTAGGGTATCTCGAAACTCATCGTAACGTTCAGCATGGATAGCTTCGCATCGATCTCTTCCAGCAGACTATCAATACCCTCGCCAGTCAGCGCAGAAACTGGCACGATACCTTCGCTGAACTTTGCCTGACGCAGCATATCCTGCTTGTCTTCCTCATCCACGTTATCCATCTTGTTCCAGACTTCCAGAACACGGATATCCTGCTCGTACTCAACGCCTAAATCGCCCAGAATTTCGACCACATCATGTTTTTGGGATTCATTATCAGGACGTGACATGTCGCGGACATGCAAGATCACCTGCGCAAATTCCAGTTGCTCCAGCGTCGCGCGGAACGCCGCAACCAAGTGTGTAGGCAGGTCGGCAATAAATCCAACAGTATCAGCCAGAATAACTTCCTGACCGCTAGGCAGCTCAACTTTGCGCATGGTCGGATCAAGCGTGGCGAACGGCAAATCTTCAGCGAATACGTTCGCACCTGTAATCTTGTTAAACAGCGTGGACTTACCCGCGTTCGTATAGCCCACCAGCGAGACTACGGGGAACGGTACTTGTTCACGGCTGCGGCGTTGCAAGTTACGGTTCTTACGCACTTGCTCCAGATCTTTTTTAAGCTTGGAGATTTTATCAACGATAATACGTTTATCGATTTCCAGCTGGGTTTCACCAGGACCACCAATAAAGCTTGTGCTACCACGCTGACGTTCCAAGTGGCTCCAAGCCTTTACAAGGCGGGAGCGCTGATATTCCATGGCCGCCAGCTCGACCTGAATTTTACCTTCTTTGGTTTGCGCACGCTCACCAAAAATCTCCAAGATCAGACCTGTACGGTCGATTACCTTGGCGTTCCAGGCTTTTTCAAGGTTGCGCTGCTGCCCCGGCGATAATGTTGTGTTCATGATCACAACACTAGGTTCCAGCGCTTCGATGGTTTCGCCAAGACTATCGCGGTAGCCTTTGCTAAGTAGATATGCGGGTGTCGGGCGCTGGATTGTTACCGCCTCGACATGAACGACATCAAGCGCAATAGCACGCGCAAGGCCGACAGCTTCTTCAAGCTTTTCCTCTAACGCAGGCTCAAAGGCGCCCGCTTCTTTTTTGGAAGGAAGTTCGGGATGGATAACAACGGCCGTCCCCGAGCTATTCTCGGAAACGGCGTTGCGCTTATCGTTACTCAGAGTCAGAGCCTTCTTCACCGTCGTACAGGTTCAACGGCCCACCAGGCATAATTGTTGAAATCGCGTGCTTGTAAACCAGCTGTACAGCAGAGTCGCGCTTCAATAGAACACTAAAATTATCGAACCAAGTTACAATACCTTGGAGCTTCACACCGTTAACCAGAAACACCGTGCAAGTCATTTTTTCTTTACGAATTTTGTTCAGAAATACGTCCTGAACGTTTTGATTTTTATCAGTCATTTTATAATTGCCTTTTTATGTTTACGCTGCACCGCAGCTATTTATATGCACGCAAAGATTTATACCGCTGCGGCATAAGTTTCAATAGTTTTCGACAGTTTATTTTTAAGGGCCTGACAGTCATCAAACGCATAGGCAGGATTATAGCGTTCCAACAGATTGTGGTTATCATGGTGGTGGTGCATCAAAATCGCGCTACACCCTGCTGCTTTTGCGGTTATCATATCTGTTTCGGAGTCCCCGACATACCAGATATCTTCCCCTGGTTCCAAGCCAGCCATTTCAAGTGCCTTTAAAAGCGGTTCGGCATCAGGCTTATCTTTAGAAGTATAACCTGCCCCTATCGTCACCTTGCTAAAATGTGCCCAGCCTAAATGCTCGACTTCTTTGTTCAGGTATTCGTGTTTTTTATTACTGACGATACCGACAGGCAGGCTGAGGCTCTGTAGCGTTTCAAGAACACTTAGAGAATCCGGAATAACGCGCAAATCATCCAAATGATGCGCTTCTACATACGCATACAGAATTTTAAAAGCTTCATCGACGCGGTCACCGTAAAGATTGCCGTAAATCTCGCGAGAAGAGTATTTGATAACTTCTTTATATTCGGCATTGCTCCATGGTTCAAACCCTAGCGATGTGCGGACATGGTTATGGGCTGTCAAAAGCCACGGCAGGGTATCTACCAATGTGCCATCCCAATCAAAAAAGACCGCACGCGGGTTGTCTTTGCTATAAGTCATCAATCTTCCTTAGAATAAATCTACCTGTACGGTAAAGAACTGTTCCATTTCACGCGCATGTCCAGCCTTAGCCAGAACTATTACGTGATCGCCTGGCAGAATTTTCAAATCCTGTGCTGGCAACATAAATTCGCCGTCACGCACGATACAGCCTATATCCAGCTCATCCTGCAAATCAATCTCGGAGATTGTTTTATTGGCAATCGTTGCCGTATCTGACACTTCTGCTTCCAGAACCTCAGCCACGCTATCACGCAATGTGTGAACACCTTTAACGCGGCCACGACGTACGTGCTGCATGATTGAAGACACTGTCGTCGCGCGCGGCGTTACAACAGCATCAATGCCAAGCGAGGTCACAAGGCTTGTGTATGTAGGCTTGTTCACCAATGTGATAACGCGCTCACAACCATGCTGTTTAGCGAGCAGAGAGCCTAGAATATTTGTTTCATCATCATTGGTTACGGCGATCAGTGTTTCAGTGGCGCCAATATTGACCTCTTCCAGGATCTCGCGCTGCAGACCGTCACCATTAATAACAGTTACATCAGGTAACTCTTCGCTCAGCTGATGGGCACGCGCAGCGTTATTCTCGATAATCTTGATTTGAACCTTACGGTGCTCTTCCTTGATCAGCTTTGCCAAGTACAAACCAATATTACCGCCGCCCATAATACAGATATGGCGGGCTTTCTTTTCTTCGTGACCAAAAACTGATAGGGCACGGCTTAAATGCTCTTTATCAGTGAAGAAGTAAACTTCATCGCCCTCTTCCAGCTGATCATCATAATCAGGGATCAGGATTTCGTTACCACGCAATACCAATGACACCTCAATCGGCAAGCCCGGGAACAGCTCGGAGAACTGACGGATCTGCGTATACAGGATCGGGCAATCTTCGTTACAGATAACACCAGCAAGGTATACCTCACCCTCGGCTAGCGGGATGATATTCATCGTTCCCGGCATACGCAGGCGCTGGTTAATCGCTTCAGCTACAGCCACTTCCGGTGAGATAATCAAGTCAATCGGCATGTGGGCGCGGCTAAACAAGTTAGACCAAGCCGGCTGCAGATAGCCTTGCTCACGCACACGGGCGATCTTTTTAGGCACGCTGAACAATGAATGCGCCACCTGACAGGCCACCATGTTGACTTCATCCAGATGTGTGACGGCAACGATCATATCGGCATTGGCTGCGCCTGCCGCCTCTAGCACTTCTGGGCTAGCTGCATGACCGACCATACCATGAACATCTAGTTCGTCATTGATCTGGGCTATAAGTTTGGGTTGAAGATCGATAATAGTCACATCGTTTTCTTCGCGTGCCAAATAAGAGGCAATGCTGTATCCGACCTGACCTGCTCCACATATGATTACGCGCATAGGATAATAATTCTGGTTAGTGTTTACAATTCAAGGACTTAAGAAAATTCCTCAAGCACTCTCTCTGTAGTCAACAGCATCTGACGACTCATCGCTGTCATTGCTATTCTGCTTGCTTACAGTCTGAATGCCAAGCTGTTTCATTTTTCTGTGCAGAGCCGAACGCTCCATACCCACAAAATCAGCGGTCTTAGAAATATTGCCGCCAAACTTGTTCATCTGTGACACTAAATATTCACGCTCGAAAGTTTCTCGGGCTTCACGTAATGGCAAAGATGCTAATTGATAGCTAATAGAATGGCTGCCATCGTCAGCTTCGGCTTTCTTCTGCGGTAGGTTGCTAATTTCAGGCGGTTATCATGCACCATTCCACGGCATTTTTAAGCTGGCGCACATTACCGGGCCAGTCATAACCCTGCATAGCCGTCAAAGCCGCTTTACTAAAGGTACAGGCAGCGCTTCCTAAATCTTTTGCGTAGCTTTCGCAGAAAAACTCGGCGAGCAATTTTATATCATCTATGCGCGTGCGCAGCGGCGGCACCTCAATAGGCACAACACTCAAGCGGTAAAACAAGTCCTGACGGAAAGAACCCTCTTCCATGGCAGCTTGCAAATCTCGGTTAGTAATGGCAATGACACGCACATCTACCTCGACCATATCCTGACCGCCGAGACGCTGGAATTTCTGATCTTGTAAAACACGTACAATTTTACCTTGGGTTTCCAGCGGCATATCTGAAACTTCGTCCAGCAGCAACGTACCGCCATCCGCTTTCTCCAGAAGCCCTTCCTGAATAACGCCCCCCTCTTCTGAACCGAACAACTCGATCTCAAGGCGTTCGGGGCGCAATGTCGCGCAGTTCAAATGCATCAGCGGGCCAGTAGCTCTACTGGAATTTTTATGGATGAAACGCGCCGCCAGGTCTTTACCTGTCCCAGGCTCACCCGTGATAAGCACACGACTATTTGTTGCCGCTACACGCTCCAAAGTTTGGCACAAGCTAATCATTGGCTGAGACTTCCCAACCATATCAGAACTTCCTTGTACCTTATTACGCAGTGTATCGTTCTCTGCACGCAAAGCTGCCGTTTCTAGCGCACGGTTCATCAATAACAGAAGACGATCGGATTTAAACGGCTTCTCAATGAAGTCATAAGCGCCGTATTTAATCGCTGTGACTGCTGTTTCGATATTGCCATGACCACTGATCATCACTACAGGAACATGCGGATGATCGGCTTTTATGTTTTTCAGAATTTCCAACCCATCATCGGAACTGTTTTGCAGCCAGATATCCAGAATAATCAGGTCAGGACATTTTTGCGCGACCTGCGCATAGGCTTCAGAATCATTGGCAGCTTCGCGCGTGGCGTAGCCTTCGTCTTCAAGGATACCCTGAATAAGCCCCCTGATATCGGTTTCATCATCAATGATTAGAATGTCTTGTGCCATAGTCTATCCGTCTGCCTGTTCGATTATATTTATGCCGCTTCGTTATTAGAAACAGTCTCACCTTCAATATTTTCTTCGGGCAATGTCAGTATAACCGTTGCGCCGCCCAAATCACGCCAAGTTTTATTCTCTTTAAGCCATTCAGGAATCGTCAGAACCAGACGACCTTCATGGTCTTCCATAATTTTCTTCACTATCGCAAGCCCAAGGCCTGTACCCTTTTCACGGTGTGTCACATAAGGCTCTGTCAGGCGGGAAACATCTTCGTCTTTAGGCAACCCCAAGCCATTATCTGAAACACATACGGCAATGCCTTCATCCTCACGATGAACCATAAGCAAGTCAATCTGGCCAGCGTCACCAACAACACCATCTTTCTTTTCCTTCGCAATGCGTCCGTGAATAGAGTCGATGGCATTCTGGATAATATTTGTAAGTGCTTGCCTGATTTGCTGTGCGTCTGCGAGTGCGTACACCGTTTCACAATAATCGTTTTCACAGACCATATTGAATGTAATGTCTTGGTGCGCCTGTTTTTGCAGAATGATCATATCCTGCAGGTGACGCGTAACATTTTCACGCTTCATCACAGGTTCGGGCATTCGCGCAAAGGCCGAAAACTCATTGACCATGCGTCCTATATCACCCACATGATGAATGATTGTATCCGTACACTTGGCAAAGGTCTCGGGATCCTCGGTGATCTGCGACAGGTATTTCTTCTTCAAACGCTCAGCAGATAGCTGGATAGGTGTCAGCGGGTTCTTGATTTCATGCGCAATGCGGCGTGCTACGTCGGCCCAAGCCGCTTTACGCTGCGCTGATTGTAACTCCGTAATATCATCAAATGTCAGAACGGCGCCTTTGTCTTCTTCGCCGATCAATTCAATAGCAATGCGCACCAGTAATGTTCGCTTGCTCTCATCCGCGTGAATAAGCGGAATTTCAGCCTGCGTGATCCTGGATGGCTTTTCATGTGCCTGCTCAAGCAACTGATCAAGTTCAGGAATAAGTTTGGTAATCTTCTTACCGACCAGATCTTTGCTTTCTACTTTGAAAAAGCTAGCGGCCGTGGCATTCGCCAAAGTAATCTTGCCTTTGGTATCGACACCCATTACACCTGATGACACACCGGCGAGCACGGTCTCTGTAAAACGGCGGCGCTGATCAAGCTGTCTGTTAGCTTGGACAAGCTCGTCACGCTGTTCCTGAATTTGGCTGGTCATACGGTTAAATGCTCGTGCCAACACATCAAATTCATCGCGGCGATCAAATTCAGGCACACGTGCCGTCATATCGCCCCCGCGCACACGGTCGGCTGCTGAAATCAACGCACTAATCGGAATAACCATCTGGCGCGAGAAAATCAGGCCAAACCAGACAGCAGCAAGCAGCAGCATCAACGCCACCACAACAAAGATCATCGTAAAGGTTAGTTGCAAGTCGGAGCGCTGTTCTTCCAGCTTCTTATACGATGCTACTGCCTCACGAGAGTCACTAAGATTTCTAAGAACAACAGGGTCAACCATACGCCCCACAAACAAGTAGCTATCAGGGAAGCTTGTTAGCTTTACAAGGGCACGCACACGGTCATCGTTACTGCCTGTCATGACATAAACATCACCTTGATCAGCGCGCATCAACGCATATGTCGGCAATGTCTCGAATGCCATAGTGAATGTCAGACCTGAACGGGCTAGAACACGGCCTGAAGTATCGAATATCAGCGCTTCAGAGATATTACGGAACAATGACTGCGTCTGCATAAACTTCTCAAGCGCATTCACATCGCCGATCAGATAAGCGGCCTGACGCTCCAGATCACTTGCCATCGCCAAGGCATCGGCACGAATAACCTGCTGGTGTTCTTCCAGATATGCTTCCGCAACGGCCTGCGCATTATTCACCGCCGTACTGACGCGATCGTTAAACCAGCTCTGCACGGCAAAGTTCAGGAAAAACGCCGAGAACACCGTCATGATAATCGCGGGCATCGCGGTAAGCAAACTGAAGATAAATACCAGTCGTACGTGCAAGCGCGAACCTGCAATCCCGCGGCGACGGCCACTCCACAAACCTACAACACGCCGCGCAATAATGGTTACAAGCGCCAGAAGAATAATAAGATCCAGATTTAGTAGCCAAATTACTGTATTCGGATCATCACCGAATGGTGGCGTTTCCGTTAGGGCTGCGTATGTTGCAAAACCACTAGCGATCCCTGCGATAATCAGCAGGATTACAAGGCGGTTCACCAAGGTTGCACCACGGCCAAGCAGCCCTCTCCACCTCATACGGCGGGGGCGCTTGTAAAATCCGAATGTTGCTGATGCAAGGGCGTGTAGCATGTTGTTCCGATAAAAGCTTTCCACTCCAGTTTAAAGACCGGACGCTTGAATATTGTAAGTTATTTAAAAGCTGCTATGTATATCCACAGTTAATAAAACCGACACAATGTAATGTACTATGGAAATTTCTGCAAGTTCTTCCACTGAGACACCGTTTTACGCTGTAATTGTTGCAGGCGGCAGCGGCACACGCCTAGGCGCCGAACGTCCCAAACAATATCAGGACATAGCAGGAAAGCCAATGATACTGCATACTATAGAAGCTTTTCAGCAATGTAAGGGCTTGCAAGGTCTTTGTGTGGTGATCGGTGAAGACCATCAAGAGTTTTTTGAATCGATTCGTCCCGTAAACATAGATTTTTGTATTGGCGGAAAAGATAGGAATCATAGTGTTTACAATGGTTTGAAATTTTTCTCTAATCTTAAATCAGAAGATGTTATACTAATACATGATGCGGCACGCCCATTCGTGCCCCCTGCCCTAATCACAAAGGCAGCGCAAACAGCCAGCACCGATAAAGCCAGCACTTTAGCCACCCGTGTTATTGATACGCTAAAATACGAAGATGGCGCCTATGTTGACCGTAACAATCTCTGGCAGATACAGACACCGCAGGCATTTCATTACGGGTTGATATATAAGGCGCACGAAAAAGCTGATCCTCATAAGGCCTGGACCGATGACACATCCTTGGTCGAAGCATTAGGACAAAGCATTACATTCATAGAAAGCACCAGCGATAACTACAAAATCACAACCAGTGAAGACCTTAAGAAGGCACAGAATATGCTAAACACTTTCGAGACACGTACAGGTACAGGTTTTGACGTACATGCATTTGATACCGATGCAACAGCAAACTGGGTTCGTATTGGCGGCATAGATATTGCGCATGATTATAAGCTTAAGGGACACTCGGATGCAGATGTAGCGCTTCATACGATTACTGACGCCATTTTAGGGGCTATAGGGGAAGGCGACATTGGCCTGCACTTCCCGCCCTCTGATGATCAATGGAAGGGAAAGGATAGCGCATTTTTTCTGAAAGCGGCTGTGGATATGCTTGAGGATAAGGGTGGGAGTATTATAAATATTGACCTTACAGTCATCTGCGAAGCGCCTAAAATCGGCAAATACCGTGACCAAATGCGTGAGCGCATTGCTGAAATATGTGGTGTGGATAAGACACGCGTGAATGTCAAAGGCACAACAACAGAAAAACTGGGTTTCACGGGGCGCGGCGAAGGTATAGCGGCACAAGCTGCCGTAAACGTAAAACTCAACGCGGAGTAAACTACTATGTTTGAATTAATCACTGCGCTTTCTCAAAAGCTTCTGGATCGCGATATGATGCTTGTTACCGCGGAATCTTGTACGGGCGGTTTGATAGTCAAGCTTATGACGGATATTGCCGGCTCATCGGCTGTGTTCGAGCGCGCGTTTGTCACCTACTCCGACGAAGCTAAAACTGAAATGATTGGCGTTGATGAAAAGCTAATCGCAGAGTACGGCGCGGTTAGTGAGCATGTTGCCAAGGCCATGGCAGACGGTGCCCTTAAAAACAGTCGTGCGCAGATAGCACTTGCTTGCACAGGCATTGCGGGTCCTAGCGGTGGCAGTGAGGAGAAACCTGTGGGTCTGGTATATATCGCTGTTGCCCTAGAGGGCCAAGATACGGCAGCCTTTGAACATGTGTTTGAAGGTGACCGAGAAGCCGTTAGAATGCAAACGGCTGAACTGGCTATGCGTTATGCACTTGCCTATCTTGAGGAGAGCGAAGAAGAGTAATGTCCGAGAAAATTACTTTCGTCTGCGGGGCGGATCATAACTACTTCCCGATGATGCTAGAATGGATCCATTCAGTGCGCCGCTTTCCTGAAAGCGAAGGCATCGATATCTGTATTCTGGACGCTGGATTAAAACCTGAACAAATCGAAATTCTTAAACCATTAGTGCAAGACATTCATAATCCAGATTGGCCCGCCGATATTCCAGCACATAAAATCCGTGGTCGTGAATACCTTAAATCCTGCATATGCCGCCCGTTTATCAATCAATATTTCCCCGGCTATGACATCTATTTCTGGATGGATGCCGATGTCTGGGTGCAGAACTGGACAGGGCCTGCACTGTTTTTGGAAGGCGCACGCCGCAAAAAAATCGCACTTACAGGACAAGTTGACCGCGCCTATCCGCGCCAGATCCGCGTAAAATGGGTTGGGCGCTGGCCATGGAAAGTGCGTGGCTTCTATTTTTCAAATGCCCTACGCGCTTTTGGCTTTGATACGGCCAAGAAGCTTCTGCCCTATCACGTACTGCTGGCAGGCGCCTTTGCGCTGCATAAGGATGCGCCGCATTGGGATCGCTGGCAGGAACTTGTACGTATAGCCGTTAAAAAGGGCAAAGTCTTTACGGCGGAACAAACGTCATTGGGTGTTATGAGCTACCTAGAAGGATATGAATTTGAAATTCTGCCTGGCTGGACGCACTGGCTTTGCGAATTCAAACCCTTCTGGGACAAGCAAAAGAAACAATTTGTCGAGCCTTACTTGCCCCATATACCGATTGGTATTCTACATATGTCAGGCTTTGATGAGATGCGCCTCGATCGTTCGCTTACAACTGACTTTAAAACAACTGATGGCGATACAGTTGAAATGTCATACAGATATTCTGATTATGATGGTGAAACAGCCGCATCAGAAGCGCCATAGAGCTCTTCAGCACGCTTTTCGAACGCCTCAACCATCTTTGCGACGACTTTATCGAAGAAAACGCCCATTAAGTTTTGAAAAAACGGGTTTTTAAACTCAAAATCCACGAAGAAGTCTATTTCGCACGTACCATCAGGCAGTTCTTTGAAACGCCAATGGTTTGATAAATGCTTCATTGGTCCTTCCAGATACTCTACATGAATATGATCCGGACGTAGTGCTGTCACACGAGACCCGAATTTTTCACGAACCATTTTGTAGCCAATCACCAAGTCCGCATAGAAAACGTTGCCATCACGCAATGTAATACGGCTGGCTATACACCACGGTAAAAACTCAGGATAGCGGGCAACATCCGCCACCAGATCAAACATCTGCTCTGGCTTATACGGCAAAATACGTGTTTCAGCGTGTGTTGGCATATTGTGCACCTAGAGGAACCGAATAGACTTTTGAACGTTTGTAATGCAATACAGTTATAATTTTCAGGAGAAAAAAGATGAAAGGTATTGCACTTTGGCTAGTCGGCGTTCCGCTTCCTGTGATTATCTTTCTATACGTCTTTAATGTTCTGTAAGGCTATTCTGCAGCCGTTGCTGCTGCCAGCTTACGTTCGCGCGCTTCACGCAATTTGGCAAAATCATCGCCTGCGTGATAGCTGGAGCGTGTCAGCGGAGAAGCAGACACCATCAAGAATCCTTTGGCACGCGCCATCTTTTCAAGCTGTTGGAACTCTTCGGGCGTCCAGAAATGCATGACAGGGGCATGTTTAGGCGTTGGCTGCAAATACTGGCCGATTGTGATGAAATCGATGCCAGCGGCACGCATATCATCCATAACCTGCCCTACTTCTTCCTTGGTTTCTCCAAGACCAACCATCAGGCCCGATTTAGTGAACTGCATCGGATCACGTTCCTTTACGCGCTGCAACAAACGTAATGAACGGAAATAACGCGCACCAGGACGAATGGTCGGATATAGACGCGGCACTGTCTCCAGATTGTGGTTAAACACATCAGGCGCAGCATCAATCACCATATCAAGCGCGTTCTGATCACCACCGAAATCACCCGGCAGAATTTCAATCGTTGTGTTTGGCGCTTTGAAACGGATGGCTTCGATCGTTTTTGCGAAGTGGCGCGCACCAAAATCTTCCAGATCATCGCGGTCAACAGATGTAATCACAACATGGTTCAAATCAAGTTTGCTGACGGCAACACCAGTACGCAGCGGCTCCATCTTATCCAAGTCGCCCGGCTTGCCAGTTGCGATGTTACAGAAAGAACAGGCGCGCGTGCAGATTTCGCCCATGATCATAAATGTCGCGTGTTTCTTATCCCAGCATTCGCCGATATTCGGGCATCCTGCCTCTTCACAGACTGTGTTGAGCTTAGCAGAGTGCACGATTTCGCGCGTTTCTTTGTATACGGCGCCTTGCGGAGCACGAACGCGGATCCAATCAGGCTTTTTGCCCATCGGACGATCAGGGTTTTTCTGCTTTTCAGGGTGGCGCTTCGCCTTATCCAAAAGATCGGTATTATAGGTCACGGCTATTTCCTTCTATGTCCCAAGAACATAATGCCAAGGTAGCGTTTCGTCAAAATTTTTCGTGATTCTTATTGCTGCTACGATACGATTAACGATCGTCGTCTTCATCCATGAAGATCATTTCATTCAGCATCTCTTCTTCAGTCTTTTCTTTATGCTTCATCTTTTCAGCGCGGATAGCTTTCTTTTCTTCCAGAACAGCCTCTGCCTTATCAACCATAAAGATCTCTTTTAAGTCGCGCACCAATTCATCCGTATCGATCTGCAGCTCACTACCAGTGGCTTTCAGAATGTCATTGATCGCCTCTTTTACGATATAAAAGATCAACAGCATATAAGGGATGCCGAACAAGAATGCGCCTGCCCAGAGGAGCCCTGCTCTAATGAGTTCACCTAATGGCGGGAAAATAGCACAAAGAATCGTGATGATGACAATCACGATAGACGATATCGTGAATATCTGGCCTTCAGATGCTGATAATGCGCTGTTTTTAAAACTCATAGATCAATATATTGGTTTGGTAATTACCACCCCTAAAAATGGATTGCTTTTCCGTACGCGTCAAGGACGGATTCATGCATCATCTCAGATAACGTCGGGTGCGGGAAGATGGTATGCATCAAATCGGCCTCGGTTGTCTCCAGAGTTTTGGCAACAACATAGCCCTGAATTAGCTCTGTTACTTCCGCGCCGACCATGTGTGCGCCCAGCAGCTCACCTGTTTTGGCATCGAATACGGTTTTGACCATGCCTTCAGGTTCACCAAGCGCAATGGCCTTACCGTTCCCCATAAACGGGAAACGTCCGACCTTTACCTCATAGCCTGCTTCTTTGGCTTTGGCTTCTGTCATGCCTACCGACGCGATTTGTGGCATACAATACGTACAGCCGGGGATATTGGCCTTGTTCATAGGGTGAACGCCCTTCTCGCCCTTGATCTTTTCAACGCAGATAACGCCTTCGTGGCTTGCCTTGTGTGCCAGCCAAGGCGCGCCTGTAACGTCACCAATGGCATAAACGCCTTTTTCAGCCGTTTCCAGCCATTCATTTGTTTTGATGTGGCCGCGATCCAGTTCAACTTTCGTGTTTTCCAGACCCAGATTCTCTGTATTGGCCACAATGCCAACCGCCATAATGACGCGATCAACTGTGATCTTTTCTATTTTACCGCCTGCTTCTACATGACATGTGACGTTATTACTGCCTTTATCAAGCTTCGTGACCTTGGCACCAGCCATGATCTTCATGCCCTGTTTTTCGAACTGCTTACGCGCGAAGGCTGAGATTTCTTCATCCTCAACAGGCAAGATACGATCCATAACTTCTACAACCGTAACTTCGGCACCCATATTGCGGTAGAAACTGGCAAATTCAATACCGATTGCGCCTGAGCCTACTACGAGCAGTGATTTCGGCATTGTTTCCGGCACCATTGCTTCGCGGTAGCTCCAGACAAATTTACCATCAGGCTCAAGCCCCGGCAGCGCTCTTGCGCGCGCGCCTGTGGCGATAATGATATTCGGTGACTTCAGTTCTGCGACTGCCTTACCGTCTTTTTCAACTTTAACAACCTGTTTGCCCGCCAGTTTGCCAAAACCGTCAAAAACCTGAACTTTGTTTTTCTTCAAAAGATGCGCGACACCGCCTGATAATTGCTTCGCCACACCACGTGAACGCTCGACGATCTTCTTGATATCGAACTCTACACCGCTGACCTTTAAGCCAAACGCATCGGCGTGATTAATAAGGTGATGGATTTCACTAGAACGTAGCAGCGCTTTAGTCGGGATACATCCCCAGTTCAAACAGATACCGCCTAAATGATTAGCTTCGACCAAAGCTGTCTTCATACCAAGCTGGGCCGCGCGAATAGCAGCCACATAACCGCCCGGGCCACCACCGATGACTATGATATCAAATTCTGTCTGAGACATATTATTTCCTTTTTGTTACGCGCGCTTAATTTAACTTGCTTTGCCGCAGTATTCCATGATTTTATATTTCCCATAACTAAAAATAGAGAGGTGTACCATGAAATTCAGACCATTAGACGTATTTGCTTCTGTCAGCCGACGCGATGCAAAATATATCGAAAACTGCCCAGACGGTAGTCGTAAATCCCCAACAATGCACAAATATGTTGATGGCCAGTCAGCCACACACGGCCCTGACCCGCGTATTGCGCAGCATCTGGTTGCGACTAAGTCAGACAATGGCTGGGATTTAAAGTTGATTAAAGAAGACGTGCAAATCGTTGATAGTTTGTCTGGCAGCGAGCTTGTAGGCCGCCGCATTACAGAAACACGCGATATGGGCAAAGCCGCGAATGACGCACAGCTTGGCAAAATGTTCCGTGCATTTGTGAAGGCTGCAGAAAAAGTCGGATACGAACCTGAACCAAAGATGGCGCTGGATGTCATTGCATTGTCTGAAATGCCCGCACCGCCTAAGCCTAGTGCACAGATTATCCGTCCTGCTTGCTGGCAGCGTTAATTAATTCATAGCAAATGAGAGCGCGGCCGTTACCTGCATAGCGGCTGCGTGCCACATAGTGACATTCACTGGTGGTATGAGCATGATTTCGCGAGAGCGGCCTGTGACACTGTTTCTGAATTTTACTGTGAGGCCTAGATCTTCGCTACCGTTTGTAGCGGGCTTTATGCTTTCGTATTTTTCGTTTCTTCCGCGTAGAGACATTTTGCTTCCTTCCCTGTTCTTATTGGCAACATTATAGCCAATAAGGCGTCACGCGCAATAACTTGCAAATCATTATAAACATGGTCTATACAGGCTTAAATTTTAGGGAGATAGCCATGAGAAAAAAGCCGCCGCATAACGTAACAGATCGCTTCAATCTACTTGTGATCGACTTTCCTTACTTCAAGAAAACACTCGACGACAGCTACAGAAGCCCTGAACGTCTCGGTTTCTTTGTAGCACGCCGCGATAGTGCTTTTAAAGAAACATGGACAGTAGAGAGACAATTCTACACACGACGCACAGACAGCATGGGTGTCAGTGACAGCGATTTCGATCATCGCCCCACTCTTAAAGTCGAGGGCATGACTGCCCTAATTCAAGAATTCCAGAAATTCGAATTGGAATGTCTGCAGAATGGTATGGAGCGCAATGACCGTGATGGCTCTAGCTACACATATGGTGCTTGCTTACCGCACGCCCTGCGCCTGCTCGGTCTTGATGAGACAGCCGCGCCTAAGGTGAAACTGGGCTAATTTTTAGAAAGCGCTATGCTGCTATCACAGCAGCATAGACATCGGGTTTTCCAGGTACTGCTTCAAGATCTGCAGATATTCTGCACCCACAGCACCGTCAACGGCACGGTGATCAACTGACAGCGTACATTTCATGAATGTACCGATCTTCACTTCACCACCATCAACATATGGTTTTTGCTCACCCGCGCCAACAGCCAGAATACAGGCTTGTGGCGGATTGATAATTGCCGAAAACTCGCTGATACCAAACATACCGAGGTTAGAGACGGAGAATGTACCGCCTTGGAATTCCTCAGGCTTAAGCTTACCTTCGCGCGCACGGCCTGCAAGGTCTTTGACTTCAGCAGAAATCTGCTTCAAGCCTTTAGTTTCAGCGGCCTTAACAATAGGCGTAATCAGACCATTTTCTGTTGCCACAGCCACAGACACGTCAGCGTGCTTGAATTGCAAAATTGCTTCATCTGTCCATGTCACATTAGCTTTCGGGTAAGCGTGTAGCGCATTGGCTACAGCCTTAATCACAAAGTCGTTTACGGATAGTTTGTATTTACCATCAGCTTGCGCGTTCATTTCTTTGCGCGTGGCCAGCAGGCGGTCAATGTTGCATTCCACAGTCAGATAGAAATGCGGCACTGTTTGCTTGGATTCCAGCAGACGGCGCGCAATGACCTTACGCACGTTATCGTTCGGCAGTTCAGTGTATTCCATGCCCAAAGCATCAACCATCTTGCGCGTTTCTGACGCACCAGCGGGTGAAGTTTTTGGCGCTGCCGCCGGAGAGGCACTCGGTGCCGCAGCAGCTTTACTTGCACCGCCGCCAGCAATAGCCTTTTCAATATCGGCCTTGATGATGCGCCCTTTAGGACCGCTGCCGTTTACACTACCCAGATCAATATTGTTCAGGTTGGCAATACGGCGTGCCAATGGGGATGCAAATACTCTGTTTTCAGCAGTTGAAGCCATGATTTTTAATCCTTGTAGCAAACTTCTTTAGCGGCATGAACGATCTGGTCTGCTTGTGGCAGCGCCAGTTTTTCCAGATTTGCCGCATATGGCAGAGGAACGTCAGCAGCACAAACGCGTTTCACAGGGGCGTCGAGGTAATCAAATGCATGTTCATTACACAACGCAGCGATTTCCGCGCCAATACCAGCAAACGGCCAGCCTTCTTCCACGGATACGATTCGGTTCGTCTTCTTAACACTCTCGATAATCGTGTAACGATCCAGCGGACGAATTGTGCGCAGGTTGATCACTTCGGCATCAATACCCTGCTCTGCCAATTTCTCGGCCGCTTCCAGCGCTTTGCCGACCATGATAGAGAACGCAACCAGTGTTACGTCGCTACCTTCACGTTCGATTTTCGCGCGTCCCAAGGGAATAACGTAATCTTCATCAGTAGGGACTTCAAAAGTCTGACCGTACAGCATCTCGTTTTCCAGCACGATTACAGGGTTCGGGTCACGGATCGCTGCTTTCAGCAAGCCTTTGGCATCTGCACCAGACCAAGGTGATACAACCTTCAAACCAGGCACATGCGCATACCAGCTGGCGTAACACTGAGAGTGCTGCGCGCCCACGCGGGATGCCGCACCGTTAGGACCACGGAACACGATCGGACAGCCCATTTGACCGCCTGCCATATACAGTGTTTTACCGGCAGAGTTGATAATGTGGTCAATCGCCTGCATCGCAAAGTTCATGGTCATGAATTCAACAACAGGTTTCAAGCCGTGGAATGCCGCACCGACACCCAGACCAGCAAAGCCGTGTTCTGTAATTGGCGTATCAATTACGCGTTTGTCACCGAACTCCTGTAACAGGCCTTGTGTGACTTTGTAAGCGCCTTGATATTCGGCAACTTCTTCACCCATAACGAATACATCTTCGTCACTGCGCATTTCTTCAGCCATTGCAGTGTTCAGCGCTTCACGGACAGTCATTTCTTCGGTTGTCTTGGAGAAGAACGCTGCTTCGTCGAATTTAGGAGGCTGTAGTACCTGACCTTGTGCGTATAAAATATCACGGTCAGCAATCACTTCGCCTTCAGGCTGCGATGCGTCACCAGTTTTGGCGGCCACAGGCACAGGCGCTTCCTCTTCGGCAGGAGCGTCTTGTGTGGCTGGCGCGGGCGCGTCTGCGCTGACATCACCGATATCGCCTTCGCTCTCGCCCTCTTCCAGAAGAACAGCGATTGGTGTGTTTACGGCAACACCTTCTGTGCCTTCTTCAATCAGGATTTTACCAATCTTGCCTTCATCAACGGCTTCGACTTCCATTGTGGCCTTATCGGTTTCGATCTCTGCGATCACATCACCCGGCTCGACTGTATCACCGACCTGCTTTACCCATTTGGCAAGCGTTCCTTCGGTCATTGTTGGCGACAGCGCCGGCATAAGAATATTTGTAGGCATATATCTAGCTCACTCTTACTGTTATTTAATTTGGTTTTACATCGACTTTAAAAACTAAAGCCTGTTTATCTGTTTCATCAAATGGTCTGGCGTTGGTAAATGTCACCTCAAAGCTACCCTCTTTCAAGGCTTTCAGATTAAATACCTTAGTCGTGGCGCCACCAATCTGAGGTTCTTCACCTTCTTTGATATCTTGCGGCAAGTAATTTTCACTGACTTCAAACGCAGCTTCATCCTCTACAGACACACTCCAGAGGTAGCCTGCAGAAGACAGCTCATTGAAACTCGCAGAGAAACCCTCGCCGACTTCAATGCTTACAACAACCGCATATTGCTTGTCGTTGCTCATTACTTATCACCTTCGACACTGACAAGCACATCTGTCCAAAGCTCGCTTTCATCAGGCTCTGGTGATTGTTGCGCAAATTCAGCTGACTCGTTAACGATGGCTTTGATTTCTTTATCAATCGCTTTGATATCGTCTTCCTTGATGCCCTCTTTATCCATCATCTCTTTGATGATCAGCAGCGGGTCATGCTTGTCTTTGAATTCAGACACTTCGTCTTTTGTACGGTATTTGGCAGGGTCAGACATTGAGTGACCGCGGTAACGGTATGTCATCATCTCCAGAATGTATGGGCCATTACCGCCACGGATGTAATCCATCGCTTGGCGCGCAGCGTTACGGACGGCGAATACATCCATGCCGTCAACTTGTTCGCCCGGAATGCCGTAGCCTTCACCACGACGATACAGATCGCCTGCAGCGTGACGGGCTGTACTTGTGCCCATGCCATAACGGTTATTCTCGATCACGAACAGAACCGGCAATTTCCACAAAGAAGCCATGTTGTATGTTTCAGCAACCTGACCTTGGTTTGATGCGCCATCACCCATATAGGCAATAGAGACACCGCCATCTTCCTTATATTTATGACCGAAAGCGATACCTGCACCGATTGGAACCTGCGCGCCTACGATACCGTGACCGCCATAAAAACGTTTTTCACGGCTAAACATATGCATAGAGCCGCCCTTACCATGAGAGTAGCCGCCCTTGCGGCCTGTCAGCTCGGCCATAATACCTTTAGCATCCATGCCACAAGCCAGCATATGCGCGTGATCACGATATGCGGTAATAACAGAGTCACCCTCTTCCTGAACTGATTGAATGCCTGTTACAACGGCTTCCTGACCGATATACAGGTGACAGAAACCACCAATCAAACCCATACCGTATAGCTGGCCGGCTTTTTCTTCAAAACGGCGGATCAGCAGCATTTCACGATAGAAATCCAGCATCTCTTCGGCTGTTGGTTTTGGGGAACTATTTGAAACAGTCTTAAGGTCAGGTTTATTAGCCTTACCGCTATTCTTCTTAGCTGCCACGAGCATCTCCTGCATGGTTGATTTAGAGGTTATTTGCTACACCATTTATTCGGGAAATTCCAGTATGTATGAAGGAAAAAGCTTGTGCAGCGCAGCACGCAGATTATTGCGCCTCAATGATCGTAATCTCTCCAGCCATATGATAACCAAGAACGTAGCGAGCACGCTCTTCCAGCAAATCACGATCCACCGAACCAGGACGCAGCATCACAACCTTATCTTCCAGACCCGTACGCTGAACAGCCAATTCGTCACGCTTATCAGACAGCGTTTCAATCTGACTCTCCAGAGACGCCAGCCTGATATAGCTACGATTGCCGAAAACGGCGTGATACGAGAAATACACACATAAGCAAACCCCGATGATAGACAGGATGTTCTGACGAATTAGGTAACGCTGTGCGATCAGTTTTCTCATAGATTCATAGAATCATATGCGAATCGTCGAATCAAGATAAAAATGCAATAGAGTCAATAACTTAAAGGGGGAACATCCACAGAACATTCCCCTTAAGTGATTCTAATGATTCAACTTTTTCAAGTTTGAAATTATGCCGCTTTTTTCTTGGCTTTACCCGCAGCAGCAGGAAGTGCGCGCAGAATAGACTTACCGGCGTATACAGCTTGCGTGCCGAGCATTTCCTCAATGCGCAGAAGCTGATTATATTTCGCCGTACGGTCAGAACGTGACAGGCTGCCTGTTTTTATCTGGCCACAGTTTGTCGCAACCGCCAAATCAGCAATTGTCGCATCTTCTGTTTCGCCTGAACGGTGAGACATCACAACGCCGAAATTGGCTTTTTGCGCCATCTGCACAGCTTGCAGTGTTTCTGTCAGTGTACCAATCTGGTTTACTTTCACCAAAATGGCATTTGCAGATTTCTGCTCGATACCATCAGCCAAGCGGCGTGGGTTCGTTACAAACAGATCATCGCCAACCAGCTGCACACGATCGCCGATCGCGGCTGTCAACGCAGCCCAGCCTTCCCAGTCATCTTCGGCCATACCGTCTTCGATAGATACGATCGGGTAATCACCACAAAGTTTTTGGTAGTAATCAACCATGCCCGCAGCATCTAGGGTCGCGCCCTCGCCCGCCAGAACGTATTTACCGTTCTTGTAGAATTCAGTAGATGCCGCATCCAGTGCCAGCGCAACATCGTCGCCCGCTTTGTAACCCGCTGTTTCGATCGCCTTCATAACGAAGTCCAGCGCTTCACGTGTGGAGTTTACGGCAGGAGCAAAGCCGCCCTCGTCGCCTACATTTGTATTGTGACCTGCTTTAGACAACTCTGACTTCAATGCGTGGAAAATTTCAGCGCCACAACGCACAGCTTCAGAGAAGCTCTCTGCGCCAATCGGCATGACCATGAATTCTTGAATATCAACAGGGTTATCAGCATGTGCGCCGCCATTAATGATATTCATCATCGGAACAGGCATTTCATGCGCATATGCACCGCCAAGGTAACGGTAAAGCGGCAAGGCCAGCTCATCAGCCATCGCTTTCGCAGTGGCCATAGATACGCCCAGAATAGCATTTGCACCCAAACGGCCCTTATTGCCAGTACCATCCAGCTGCATCATAGCCTGATCAATCTGGATCTGGTCTTCGGCTTCAAAACCGACAAGAGCTTCGTAGATTTCGTCATTTACGTGCGCAACCGCTTTTTGAACGCCTTTGCCTTTGTAACGACTCTTATCACCATCACGCAGCTCAACAGCTTCGTGTGCGCCTGTGGATGCGCCAGACGGCACAGGCGCCGCTTTCCAGCAACACGTCAACTTCAACTGTCGGGTTGCCACGGCTATCCAGAATTTCGCGGGCATTGATATCGATAATTGCGCTCATGTTTATATCTCCTGAAAATAATAAAGCTCTTGGAATTCCAAGAGCTTTTTAACATGGTCATTCGCGCACTTCCAGCAGGAAATCAGGCTTCGGTATTCACAACACTACCGCGCGTCAGGTTCGCCAGCATTTCTTCGGCAGTCTTTACGGTTTCTTCCGTCGCCTCATCCGAGGCGGCCTCAATAACATCGCCATTTTCATCCAGATTTTCACTACGATAATCTGCGATACGCTGACTATCAGGAATACGTGAACGCAACCCCTTGATGATAGTTTGAAGGTCATCGACTGACAAATACGCACCTGAAGACGATGCAGAAAACAACTGGTTAGCGCCTGCAGCTGATTGCGATAAGTAACTCTGTGTCATTTGACGAGCGCGAGAAGACAACCCCGGCGCACCAGCAGGCGCCAATCTGCGTCCGATAGACAGCAAACCGTCAACTTGTGAACCTGCATTACTGAGAATACTTACCATTACAGACTTTCCTTGTCCTTATCCGTGCCATTATCCTTAATGAACACACAAAATGCTCGGATTTTCTTCCGATACTATCATTATAGCATTGTCATCCGTTAATTTGAAGTTAATATCTTATGGTCTTTTAAAAGACGCGCTTAAATAAAAAACTATAAAACAGGGACTTACATATAATGACACGCAAATTGCGCGGTATTTTTGCCGCTGCGGCTCTGGGGCTGACCACAGCCTGCACGCCTGCCCCGACCCCCCTTTCAAATGGCCAGATAAACCGACCGCTAACAGATGGCGAGATTGCTATGGCTTATCAAATTTTCGGCGACAGCATTGATTACAGCCGTGTACGTGTTCACAAAAACGCGCATTCAGACAACAATCGCGCCCATAAAAGCAGCCTGTATATGACGCAAGCAAGTTACCGTGATGACTACGCGACCAGCAGAAACAGTCAGGTACGCTCTATTTTTATTCATGAACTCGCCCATATCTGGCAATCACATAATGGCAAAGACTTGGTAGGCGAAGCCGTCGGCCTGTTCTTCCGTCACGGCGGGGATTACGACCGTGCTTATGATTATGACTTGTTTGATCTCAACAATTTCGAGAATCTTTCCATCGAGCAGCAGGCCAGCATTATCGAGGATTATTTTTACCTGAATGAGACTGCCACACCATGGAATGCCGCAGAAACGTGCCGCAATATGGAGCAGCGCGCAGGTGCTGTGCGCCGCGTCTTTCCTGATATTCCGATCAGCCCGGTCTGCAGAAAGCCCTAGATATTCTTAGCGATCTCGTCGATAGCGACCATCGGCTTCAGAACGCTTTCCAGCTGTTCTAAGCGCACCATGTTCGGGCCGTCTGACGGTGCGCTGTCTGGATCGTTGTGAACTTCCATAAAGACCGCGCCAACGCAGCCCGTAGCAAGTGCGGCACGCGTCAGATACGGCACCATTTCACGGTCACCGCCTGATGTTGTCCCTGCACCGCCCGGCTGCTGTACTGAATGTGTCGCATCATAGACCACAGGATACCCTGTCTGCGCCATGATCGGCAGGCTACGCATATCGGATACCAATGTGTTGTAGCCAAAGCTCGCGCCGCGTTCACACAGCATGATATTGTCGTTACCTGCTTCCGCCAGCTTGGTCGCCACGTTCTTCATATCCCAAGGCGCGAGGAACTGACCTTTTTTTACGTTGATCGCTTTACCTGTTTTAGCAGCCGCAACCAACAAGTCCGTCTGACGACATAGGAATGCAGGAATTTGCAAAACATCAACGGCTTCGGCAACCATCGCGCATTGTTCCGGCAGGTGAATATCCGTTACAGTCGGCAAACCGAACTCTTTGCTGATATCTGAAAAAATGGGCAGCGCCTCCTCCAGACCAATGCCGCGCGCACTTTTAATCGATGTGCGGTTTGCTTTATCGAACGAGCTTTTGTAGATCAGATTAATACCCAGCTTGTCAGTGACTTTCTTAATGCTCTCTGCCATCATGAAGGCATGGTCGCGCGACTCCATTGCGCATGGCCCCGCCAGTAATGTGAAGGGCTTGTTATTGGCGATCTCATAAGTTCCGACTCGTACTGTTTTCATTGCTTGGGCCTTTAAATTCCGTTGTGTTTACTGCGCCTTAAAATAAGCGTTTTTGTGAAAAAGCAAAGATAAAGTTTGCATTTTTAATACGTAACTCCTATTTTCCGAAAATAATTACGTGAATCTGTAAAAAGGCATTCAATATGAACCACGGTGACGATGAATTCGGCGGACAAATTGTAATCGCAGGCGTTTTCTGGGCTGCGGTTGCCATGTGGGCGACTTACGAAACATCGGATTGCCTTTATCACTATATGAAAGACTTCAGAGAAGCGCAGGAAGCCGCCCAAACTGAAGCGCCTAAATTACAACTATAAACAGGGAC
>LWDU01040845.1_pt1 | contig 32122 bp, 21 predicted proteins | sample 727161 | NCBI WGS metagenome assembly LWDU01 (sample SAMN04566230, study PRJNA314399) | hydrothermal vent metagenome | isolation source: deep sea hydrothermal plume seawater | place: Mexico: Gulf of California, Guaymas Basin | collected 2004-07-11 | reverse complement strand
GACACATCTGACGCCGTCCGCGACGAAGGCGTTGGCGGACCCATTCCCCATGAAGTACATACCGAACTTGTTCAGCGGCATGTTGGTTGTCTTCAGGACCATGTCGTCCAGGAAGATGCTGCTCGAGCCCGTTGTATCCAACCGGGCTCCGACTCCGGTGGAGTTCGCGCAGCCCGCATCCACGTCCGGGTTGCCACACGGAGCGGTCGTACTATCGCAGAAACAGAAGCGCGATCCCGGAGGCTCGCACTCATCGGGGATACCGTTCGCGTTGGTGTCGGGGCTGCCTCCGGTGCCGATGTCGATGGCGTCTTCGATGCCGTTGGGCTGGCAGTCGAGGAACCGGCCGGGTTCACTATCGCCACCACTCATGTCATCATCCCAACCACCTCCACTACGACTGGTTGACAGTCCCATGGATTCGGCCGCGATGTAGATGCCGGGGTTCTGGTGGGTCAGGCCGGGAGGAGCAGGGCCAAGCAGGTCGCCTTCGCAAATGGGAAGCCCCTGAATGGAGTCCAGCCTGCCAATGACGGCGGACCCTCGTCGCACGGAGAAGAGCAGCATGTCCGTGCCTCCCGCAGGGAGCCAGTCGAACGGCTTGATTGAGGGCTGAAAGCCATCGATGCCATTCTCGAACAGGATCAAGACGTCGAGGTCGTCGGTGTCCGGACCCGCCCCATCGAGGCCGAGCTCCGCGGCCTTGGCATAGATCCGGAGCGCACCCGAGGCCTGGCGCTCAAGTACGTCCCCCCCACTGACCCCTTGAGCTCCGCTGGTGTCTGAGTTCGGCACGCCGGCTCGCGGATCGAAGAAACCCGCATCCACTGAGAACCAGATCGATTCCTTCGTGGGGTTGCTCACCGGGCCGAAGTCCAATGCGTCGACATGGGACCCGTTGTCGAACGGTCCATTGGGAAGTCCCGTATCGGGGATGTTGGGCTCCACAACGCCCAGACCCGGAGCCACGAACCCCCCCGCCGCACCAAGGGAGAACAAGCCGTTGCCGTCGACCATGGACACGTGGGAGCCCGCTTGGGAGGGAGTGACCGGCATGACGGGCATTCCGAAGGTCGTGATGATGTCGGCGCAGATATCGCCCACTGGAGCCTCGCTGAAGATCGACGGGCCCGGCATTTGGCGCCCGATGGCGTACTCGTCCACGCTGAAGAGGATTCGATAGAACGAGTTGGGGTCGTTGGAAATTTGGAAGTCACGCCCGTAACTCATGGCATCGACCTCAACGCCGCACCGCGTTCCCGGTGGCGAACCCACGCATTGGTTGTAGTTCACCAGGCCCAGTAGCCCGCCGGTGAAGAGAATGTCAGGGACGGGAGCACCAAAGCCAACCATGCCTCCCGCGGGCCGCAAGATGTCGCCGGGAGTGATGGCCGTATTCGTGGCGGAGTCATTCACTCCCTGCATCGGGCCATGCCAATCCAATGAAAAAGACACGGGCATTTGCTGAGCCAGCGACACAGAGGCGAAGCCCACTCCAACAAGCGTGGTGAGGATCGTTGTGCGCAATGGCGACATGATGGAGGTCTTCAAGGACAGCATTATTGAGATCAACCGGAGTGACTATCAATCCTAGCTCGGACTCTGATTAAGGGGCGTATTCTCCCTCAGCGCCAGTCACATTCGTCAGGACACCCGTCCCCATCAGTGTCCAGGGACGCACCAGATGCAATATCGAGTGCATCCTCTATCCCATTCTGGTTCTGATCCGGGCCGCCTTGAACTGCAGTCCGTACCCCAGAGCAGACCGTAGAGGGTGACTCGCCCGCGATGTGGACGCATGGGAGCAAGAGGATAAGTAGCAACGCGCTGCGCGCGTGGGATCTCAGGTTCAACATCATGGGTGCGAGTGAGGCAGCGGAAAGGCAGGGGGACACACTCAAGGTGAAACAACTCGCTACCAAGAGACAACTTTCTCGGAATCGCTGCGGAAGGTGGCCGCCCTCCGGGGGAGCCGTCGGACTCAGCGTCCTTCGGCCAGGGACCACTCTTGCTGTGTTTCCAGGAAACTGAACTCCCTCGGACGCCTTGCCATAGCCGCCGGCATGGGGTCCACCGGCCAGACCTGGACACGTCCACTTTCATCCGTACTGATGACGCGGCAGATGGCGAAGTCCGAAGAAAGTGCCAATTCCGCAACGGGCTGGCTGCCGTTAGAGCTGAACAACGTGCCGTCAACACCGCTCAAGACGTCGACTTTCCCTCCCTGGCCCACCGCGACCAGCCACCGTCCGTCCGCACTGGGGCGGGCCAGGTAGACCGCACCCATGGCCAGATTCCCTTTGAACGTAGCGCCGGTGTCCAGGTTGTGGAAAAGGGTGCGCTGTCCAAGCTGCTCGTCCCATCCGAGCACCACGCGCCTCGATCCCATCCACAAGAAACGATGGTGAGCGAACTCTATGCCCTGCAGCATGGGAGTCCCCAGGGAATCAAAGCTCCAGAGTCGCTGAGCCCCATCCAGCAAGGCGAACTCGCCCCCATCGGCGCGCCAGTGAAGGTCCGAGGCGCTGCGGGCGAAGCTGGACTCGGACTTGGAGGCCCATTCCAAGGACATCGACTCCCGACCATCGACCAAGTCCAAGAGAGCAAGCGTGCCACCGTCCGAGGCCGCAGCCAGCCGGGTACCACCCGGCTCCAGCGACATGTGAGTCCAGCCGGCCCCATGAGCTGCGCAATCCACGATGTTGGGGGGGGCGCTTGAGTAGGGGTCGAACCAAACCAACTCGCGCCCGGCGCTCAAGATGGCCACACGGGGAGGCTGCGTACACAGCGCAATACCCCGCACCGCTGACGCGACCTGGTGCGACTCACCTACCTCCTCCCATAGTTGCAGGTCGAACAGGCTGACGGTTCCGTCGTACCCCACGCTCGCCAGCAGCCGTCCCTCCCGACCCAGGCAAGCCCACTGCACCCCCCCCGAGTGGAGCTCCACTTCATTGATCAGACGGCCTGATTCACTCCAGGCGTCGGGATCCGTGCCGGGGGGCGTACTCCAAAGCCTCAATAACCCATCGTCGCACACCGTCAGGGCGCGCCTGCCGCCGGGCAGGAACGTCGCCCAGCGTACCCCTCCCACATGACCCTGCAACTCGTATGTGTAGGGCATGGGGCCCGCGTTCCAGACGTGCGCCCGTGAGCCACGCGTCGAGCTGATCACCCTTTGACCATCCGAGGACCACAACAGCTGGAACGGCAACCTCTGGACCTGACAGAGTTTGATTTCAACGGCTCTCTCGCGGTTCCAGATCCGGATGGTCCGATCTTGGGAAGCACTCGCCAAGCGCTTCCCCTCGGGGCTCCAGGACAGGGAAGAGATCCGCCCGCTGTGACCGTCGAGAGGGCGTGCGTTACGCACTTCCAAATCCCACAGAACTCCCTGGGAATTGGGCCCAACGTCCGTCCCCGTAGCCAGGATCAAACCATCAGGAGAGAAGGCGGCGCAGTACACGGGACCCAAATGCACCAGGGGCTCTCCAAGCGGCTGCCCCAACGCCTCTCCCACAGCGTTCCAGAGCCTGACCCGACCATCCACGCCAGCCGTCGCGAGCAGGTCACCCAGGGGCGACCAGCCGGCCCAGTTCACATGGGAGTCTGGGTCGGTGCTGTGCTCGATGCGGACCAACTCTCTGCCCCTCAAGACATCGAATACGCGCACCCATGGCGCCCGGCAGTGCGGGGGAGCATCCGATGCCCCACCGAACACCAGCAGTTTCGAACCATCGGGAGAATAGGACGCCACCGATGCACTCAAGGGAGGGCCGCTCCAGCGCGAGAGCAGCTCGCCCTCGGGATAGCGGTAGCGCAGGGTCTCACCACAGGCTAGCTGAACCACGAACTCCATTCCGCTGGGCGCAAACTCGATCCAGAGAACAGCCGACTGATCGGCACTGGCCGTTGCTCCGGGTTGGTGCTCAAACAGCCTCGTTTCAGACTCGAGATCCAGGCCCACGATGCGGCCGTCGTCGGTGCCCACCACCGCCCCCGTGGACCCCGGCCGGACCCCGAGCGCACGCACGGTGACACCGGGAAACTCGAGCAAGGTGTGGCGTTCCCCGCTCTCCCAATCCCAGCTGTCCAATGAACCGGTGGGAGGGCCCCCGAGACTATCCGCCACGGTCGTGGCCCCCAAGATCTGCCCCGGGAGGCCCTCGGCCAACTGCCAGAAACGAAGGGCCATGGGACGGTCCAGCACCCCTCTCAGCTGGCAGGTCTTCAATGGCTCGAACAGGACCGAGCGTCCAAGGTGATCGCCAAGGCGACCGGCAGCCTCAAGCCCCATCAGCAAGGACAGATCCGGGTTGTCCTCCGCCAGCTCCCGAGCCCGAGTCGTGAATTGGCGACCATGGGCACGGTCCAGAGCACGCTGATTCTCAGCCAACAACTTCAGGGTGACTCCCAAGCCCATGGACAGCGACAGAAGGGTCACGCAGGTTGCCGCCGCCACAGCCGGCTGGCGGCGTGCCCAGCGGGCGAGGCGCAAGGGAACACCTGCGGGCCGCGCGTGCACGGGTTCGAACTCGCGGATGCGGCGCAGGTCCTCAGCAAACTCCAGGGCGCTGGAGTACCGTCGGGCAGGATCGCGCTCCAGGGCGGTCTCGAGAACCGCGACCACGTCACGATCCAGGGCGGCATTGAACTCGCGCGGATCGGGCAGCACGTCCATCAGGATGGAGTTCTGCAGAGCGAAACGGCTCTCCCCTTCGAAGGGGCGCCGTCCGGCGAGGCACTCGAAGAGGCTCACGCCCAGTGCGTAAACGTCTGCGCGTCTGTCGGTCTCGTCGTGCTCGCCCCGCAGCTGTTCGGGCGACATATAATGCGGCGTTCCCAAGAGATCCTCGGAGCGCGTCAGGCCGTCCACACTCTGCAGATCCTGGGCCAGACCAAAGTCGAGCAGGACCGGTTCGCCGTCAGGGGTCACGATCAGATTGCCCGGTTTGATGTCCCTGTGCACGAGGTCCGCCTCGTGGGCTGCGTGCAGGGCGCGAGCCGCCCGTTCAAAGAAATTCAGGCAGCGGCTCTGCTCATGCCGATCCGAGGGAACCCAGGGCAACCCCTCGGGCTCTTCACCCTGCGCGCGGGCTGCTTGAGCCGCGTTCAGGCTGGCCGCCAGGTCCTGGCCCGGCACATACTGCATGGCGATGTAGGGCTGCTCACCCTCCACCTCCGCTTCGAGTACCGAGCAGATACCGGGGTGCGCCAGGCGCGCCACGCTCTCAGCTTCCCGCCGCAGGCGCTTTCTACGATCTTCGGTGATGAACAAGCCGCTGAGTAACTTCAGGGCAACCCGGCGTTGAATGCGGGTATCCGCTGCAAGCCACACGCTCCCCTGCCCTCCTCGGCCCAGTTCGCGGAGCAGGCGGTAAGGGCCCAGGCGTTGTTCCCCCACGGATTCGGAAGCGCCGCCCTCCTCATCCGAGGAACTCGCCTCGCCCTCATCGGGGATTCGCTCTCCACGTAGATCCTCTTGGCGCAGATACTCTGCCGCGATAATGCTCTCATGCCCCGGAAAGCGCGTCAGGTAGTCCGCGAGCCGCTGCTGGCGGCCCGCATCCAAATCATCGAAGTAGGCAATAACGAAGTCGAAGGCAACGGCTTGATCTTCGTCGGCGCAGCCCCCGAGGGGGAGGTCACCAGGCTGGGCTTGAGGTTTCATTGAGTGACGGGGGTCTCCGGCTACGATACGATCGAAGCATGGAAGGGCCTAGTGAACATCCCCAGCAGTCCGATTCAGACCCGTCTTGGCTGCTGAGGGTACGCTCGGAAGGAGAGGTTGCCTTCAACGAGCTCTACGAGGAGGTCGCCCCGGCGCTCTTCGCTTGGGCCCGTTGCCGAATCCGCGCCGGAAGGGGCGTGCATCTCGACCCTGCGGATCTGGTCCAAGAGGTCTGGTGCCGCGCATGGCGGGGTCTCGATGATCTCGATGAGAGCATCCCCTTGCGGCCTTGGTTGTTTCGGATCGCCAAGAACGTTCTCCTGGAATCCCTGCGCGCCCACCAACGCGACAACCGTAGCGGAGGGATGGGACCTTCCACGCGCCACATGGTTCTGCACAACGCCCCGGACTTCGCCACCACGGTCAGCCGACGGATGTTGCGCGATGAGAATCTGGCGGCATTCGACAAGGCGCTGCAAGGGCTGCCCACCTCGGAGAGAGACCTGATCGTGTTATGTGGGCTCGAGGGTCTGCCCCTCCAAGAAGTGGCCGCGCGTTTAGGCCTGGGCGTCGAAGCCGTCACCAAGCGCTGGCAACGGCTGCGCGGACGCCTCTCGGCAGAGCCCGGCCCAGCCGACTTCTTGATGTAAGGCCCACCCCTCCAATGCGTAGGCCGTGTCTCGTTTCGGGATAGACCACAGACAAGAGAGGTCGCGCTAGGATGCACGCTGGCACCCCATCCATGGAACTCCTCCCCAGCGACTCACTCGCCCCCTACGTGGGCATCCTTATCTGGCGCCAGAATTTCGCCAGCCGTGAGGTCTTCGTAATTGAACACGGAGAGCAGATTGTCCTGCCCAAGGGGCCTCTGGAAAGTGAGGAAGGCGAGGCCGCAGCCGCGACTCGACTCGCGGCCGTCTTTGCCGCGTCGCGAGTCTCCAACCTGCGACACCTCCTCACGGATCATCCCGAAGCACCCGGCGGGCGGGCCTGCGTTGGATGGTGGAGCGCGGAGTGGGTGGGAATCGGACCCTCAACGGCAGAACCCCTCACCTATCTGGGCCGCTGGGTCGAGGCAGGCGACGCCTGCACCTTGCTATGTCATGCACGCGAGCGGGAGCTCGTGGGCGAGCTAGGGCCCACACGTTTGGAGAGTTTGCGGAGGCTCATGAAGCGCTGGTCGGGTGGACCACGTGACCTGACTGAACGCGCCCTAGCACACCGCAGGCGAGCGGTTCTTGGTCGTACCACGGACGCCGACCCCGGCGCACTCTGGCAGAAGGAGGCCTTGGAGCAGATCGATCTGGCTGAAGGCTGCCTAAGCGCAGGTGATGGGCTGGGCTATCGCGAAGCCCTGGACTCGGCCTGGCGCCTGGAGCTACAGGGACGGGAGAGCTGGGAGCTCGAACTGGCAGGAGAGGAGCTGGAGCGCGACGTCAAGAGCGAGCTGCGCGGACTTGAACGCAGCCATGCACGCGCACTCCTGAGCGAGGTCCGGGACGCGCAGTCTCTGACCCGTGTGGCCTCCATTTTGGAGGGCGCGCGCCGCAAGAAGAACCTGCGCAAGGCCGGCCGATCCGAACACCAGCGATGGCTTGGAATGACCCTTCTGGTCGGGATCTTGGGAGTCTGGCTGTCGGGCTCAGGAGGCGGCGCAGCGGACCCGACGCATCTGACGCTCTTGCTCCACGGACTTCTGGGGGGCGCCTTGAGCGCCTTGCTGTGGCCCACACCCGAGGGAGTAGACCCCGCCTTCCCGCAGGTAGGGCGGTTGCTCATGCGCCCTCTACTGGGAGTGCTTTGCGCTCTCGTTCTCTGCCAACTGCTGAGCGTGGGCGTTCTCCAGTTGGGCTCGGACGCGGAGAGCACCTGGCGTCTGGCTGCATTCGTTGCAGGCTTTGGGGAGCGGTTCTTCTCCCGACAGCGCTAACAAGCCGTACGCCTCAGTCTTGGAGCGCGCGGATTCGATCCAGCACACCGGCGCGGTCTTCATGAACAAGAAGCAGTAGCAGGTCCCCAGGCTGGGCCCATTCCAGGGCCTGCTCGACGCCCGCGGCTTCGCTCTCTGCACGGCTGCAGCGCTCAAGGGGAAACCCCACCTCCTCCAACTCCCGTGCCAAAAGGTCGACGACCTCCCCAACCTCTCGCCCGCGCCGATGCCCCTCCATATCCTTGAGGATTACGTGGTCAAATCCGGACCTTGCCGAAAGCCGCGCCAGCTCCCCGATGGCCTCATCGTCTCGATCGCCAGCTTGCCCAAGCAAAACGAGCCGACGCTTGGCGGGCAACGTGCAGGCCATGTTCAGCATCGCTTCCAGTCCATGGGGGTTGTGAGCAAAGTCCACGATGACCTCCACGCCCCCCACCTTGAAGCGATTCATCCGCCCCGGATTGTCGGCGTCGTCTCCCCGGAAGCTGCGCAGCCCAGCGAGAATAGCCTCCTTGTCCAAGCCCAGCCCTTCAGCGATGGCTGCAGCGGCCAACGCGTTGGCAACATTGTGGCGAGCGGCTCCTCCAAGGGCGATGGGAAGCTCACCAAGCTCAAGGAGCTTCTTGCATGCGTTCCCCTCGTACCGCACCAGGCTCCCGTCCTCCCACAGGTAGGCCTTTCCCCCGCCAGCGAGTTGCTCACGCAACCACGGAGAGGGTGGCTGTATTGAGAACCAGATGACGGGCTTGTCCAGAGCACGCCCCGCTCGGGACACGGCCTCATCATCTGCGTTCAGAACGACGAGGGGTGCCACGGAGGTGACCACGAACTTGCCCTGACACAGGGCCTCCACGCTGCCCACCCCCCATTCGCCCAGGTGATCGGCTCCCACGTTCAGGACCGCGGCGACGTCCGCGCGCTCGACGGCCAAACCACGGCGCAGCATGCCGCCGCGTGCCGTCTCCAAGAGCGCCACCTGCGTGCCCGTATCGCGCAACACGCGCCGCGCACCTCCGGGCCCTGACCAGTCACCGCTTTCCACGACCTCTTCGCCCACGACAACCTGATCGGTAGATGAGAAGCCAGGCCGCATTCCAGCAGCCCGCGCCATGCACGCCAGGAGGCGCACGGTGGTGGTCTTGCCGTTGGTGCCCGTAACGAGAGCCAGGGGAACGTCGTGAATGGAATCCCACGGCAAGCTGCCCGGATCGGGCAAGTCCGCCACCGGCCAGGTGAGCGAACCTTGCCCCAGCCCCACACTTACCTCGTCGTCGTCGGACAGGAAGGAGACGCCGTGGTCCTCTGCCGCCCGCCGCAGAGCGAGTAGCCGCGGACGCGTCTCATCACTAATGACCTGGCGAAGACGCTCGGCTGCTGTGTTGGAGTCGGGCACGGGTTCGCCAGCGAGGCTGGTACAGGCCGATTCAAGAGCCCACTCATTGACCTCAGTGGCAGCGTACAGCGCGTCCAGGGGTGCGCTGATGGCGAGGCTCGCGCCACCCTCGAAGCTGCGCACGCAGGTGTCCTGGGTCTGCCAACCCACGGCGTCCAGTATGCAACGGGCCTGCCGTTCCCACGCTGCCAGCAATCCGGACCGCTCGGCTTCTTCCACGGCCACGTCGATCACCGCTCCCGGCCGGAGCCAGAGCAGATTTGGACCCGGTAGGCGCCTAGAGTCGAGCTGCTCCATCAATCGCTGGGTTCCTGCCGCCTAGCAAGGCGTACGCCGCGCTCATCGCGCACCAGCTCCTCGCCGACTCCAAGAGCAGAGTCCGTCAGGAGTTGGCGAGGAAGAGCAGGGGCCGGGGAGGCCGCGGGTTGTTCTTTACCGCCAGCGGACTGGAAGCCCGTGATCTGCTCCCAGCAGCGTTCAATGGCGTCCCCGAAGATCAGGATCAGATCGCCAGGTTCGCCCACCTCGAGGGCGCGAGTCACGGCATCGCTCTCGTCGGGAATGAGCTCGATCAACTCAGAGTCCACACCCGCATCGATCAGAGCCTGACGCTGAAGCGTGGGCACCTCGTCGTCCCCTCGGCCGCGGGTATTGTCATCCCGTCGGCAGATGTAGTGGTCGAAGTGACCAGCGCAGTTGGTGGCGATCTCCTGAATATCCTCGTCCCGGCGGTCTCCCGGTGCGGCGAGCACGAGCACGCGCTTGCCTTCGGGCTGGAGAGCGTCGCAGAGTTGCACCATGGCTTGCGCGGCGGCTGGGTTGTGGCCGTAGTCCAAGATCACTCTGAAGGGGTGCTCGTCGCAGATGTTCATGCGCCCCGGTGCCTGAAAATAGGTCATGTCGAACGTCCGTAGACCGTGCCGGATCTCGTCCAACTTGACGCCCATGCTGAAGGTGATCGCTGCCGCAAACATGGCGTTCTGCACGTTGTGCATCGCCCGTCCCTCGAGGGTGGCGGGTACCAGATGGGTCCACAAGAGGGGAATGTGCGCCCCGTTGTCGTAGAGGGTGATCATGTGCCCTGCTATGCCTTCCTCTAGGACGAGAGCGCGCCCGCTGGCCAGGATGTGCTCGCGCACAAGGGCATGGTTGGGGTTCATTGTGACGTAGCACAGATGCTTGGCCTTGGTGTAGCTCGCCATGAGGAGGCAGTGCTCGTCATCGGCGTTCAGCACGGCCGCGTCCTGCGCCACCTCCACCACGATGCGCTTGACCTTCGCCAGATCCTCTAGGGTGTCGATGCCCTTCATGCCCAGGTGATCGGACTGAACGTTGAGCACGGCGCCCACGTTGCAGCGCTTGTAGCCCATGCCCCGCCTGAGGAGGCCGCCGCGAGCAGTCTCCAAGACCGCCACGTCCACGGATGGATCGCGCAGGATCATGCGCGCCGCCATCGGCCCGGTCATGTCGCCTTCCACGGACTTGTGGCCATCGATATAGACCGCGTCCGTTGTAGCCAGCCCCACGTGCTTGCCGGTCAACTTGAAGATGTGCGAGACCATGCGCGATGTCGTCGTCTTGCCGTTAGTACCCGTGATCGACGTGATGGGGATGCGCGCGGGCGAACCCTGGGGGAAGAGCATGTCCAGCACGGGCCCCGCCACATCGCGCGGGGTGCCCTCGCTCGGGGCCACGTGCATGCGGAAGCCCGGGGCTGCGTTGACCTCGCAGATGGCCCCACCCGTGGTTCGGTAGGACTGGGTGATATCGCTAGTCAGAAAGTCCACGCCCGCCACGTCCAAGCCGATGGCCCGGGCAGCGCGCTCGGCCATCTCGCGGTTGTCCGGATGGATCACATCGGTCACGTCCACGGCGGTGCCTCCCGTGGAGAGGTTGCCGGTTGAGCGCAGATAGACGACCTCCTCACTCGCGGGCACGGACTCGGCAGTCATGTCCTTCAACTCCAACAGGCGCAGGGCCTGGTGATCAAGATCCAGGCGAGTAAGAACCTTCTCGTGACCGATGCCACGCCGGGGATCCTGGTTCGTCACCTCTACGAGCTCTGCGATGGTGTGCTGCGCGTCACCCACGACGTGACCGGGCACGCGCTTGGACGCGGCCACCAGCTGGCCATCCACAACGAGGAGTCGGTGATCGAGGCCCGTGATGAAGCTCTCCACCAGCACGGTGCGGCTGTGCTCGCGGGCGTGGTTGAAGGCCACGGTCACGCTCGTTTCGTCGGTCAGCTCGATGGAGACCCCGCGGCCATGGTTGGCGTTGAGCGGCTTGAGGACAACCGGATAGCCGATGCGGATGGCGGCCTTCACGGCCTCGCGTTCGCTGTAGACCATGCGCTGGCGCGCGACGGGCAGCCCTAGGTCGGCGAGCAGAGTGTTGGTCTCCTCCTTGTCCGATGCGATCTCCACGCTGATATGGCGCGTCTCGCTGGTGATCGTGGCCTGGATGCGACGGCCGAACCGGCCGTGACCAAACTGGACCAGGCTGTAGCGGTTCAGACGCAGCCAGGGGATGTCCCGCTCCTCAGCGGCGCGCACCAGACTCGCGGTGCTGGGGCCGAGAGCACGGCGCTGGGCGAAGCGGATGAAACCATCGCGCTCCTCCTCGAAGTCGTAGTCTTCCCCACGGATATCCTCGGGCTGCAGCTCCTCGGGCAAGCTGTGGAGAATCAGGTCGAGTCCCAAGCGTCCGGCGGCCAGGCCAACGTCCTCTTGTTCGTAGGAGTAGACCACCTCGTACTCGCCATCCACGCCGGTTCCTCGAGTGCGGCCGAAGGTCACCTGTCCGCCAGCGATGTTCTGTAGCTCAATGGCAAGGTGCTCGAGAACGTGACCCATCCAGGTGCCTTCGTCCTCGGTCAGCCGCCGCAGGAAACCGCCGGGCTCGCGGTAGGAGCAACCGTGCTGGGCCAAGCCGGGCAGGGCGGCCTGGATGGCGTCGGTAAACCCGGTGCCGAGGCGCGTGGAGGAGTACTCCTCCAGAACGCCCAACTGCACCTTCAGCCGGATGACCGGGAAGAGGGCGTACAGGCTCGGCCCCAGAAAGACGGACTTGGAGAGGATCTTCATTTCGGTCACCTTCGCGCTGCTGCAGCAGGGCGCGCCTTGCGTGATTCGATGTCGTATGTGCCGCCCTGCACCAAGACGTGCAGGCGGATGTTGGTCAGACAGACCGGGTCGCGGCTCTCGGCGGAGGCCATGGAGGAGAACTCCATGTCCGAGGGATCCACGATGGTGATAGCCCCCGTCCCCACGACCTCTAGGCTGTTGCTTGGGGCAATGAAGGCCGCTGTGTCTTCGTCGAGACCGATCCCGATGGGACGCGGGTTGTAGGCGATGGCCGTCAGCAAGCGACCCAACCGGTCCCGCTGGCGGAAGTGCTGGTCCACGATGATGTTGCGCGTCAAGCCGAGGCCGGGGACCAGGGTCACCATATCCCCTCGCGGGGTGGAACCCTCCTCGCCGTAGGCGATCATGTGCTCAGCCATGAAGGACGCGCCGGCAGAAGTGCCGGCCACGTGCAGCCCCCCATTCTGATTGCGATCCCGCAGCAGCTCCGCCACGCTCGTCCCCCCGATCGTCGTCGAGAGACGTAGCTGATTGCCACCCGTCATGAAGACACCGTGCGCTTGCTCTAATTCCTCCAGCCAATCCGCACGCTCGCAGTCGGCGCGCTCCTCGAAGGGCAGGGACGCCACGTGGCCCACGCCCAGATCGGTAAAGATATCCTCGTAGCGAACGCTCGTGTCAGGCATGCGCGAGGCGGTGGGGATGATGGCGATGCGCGCCTGAGCGCCCCCACACAGATCCACAAAACGGCGCAGAATGGTGCGGCCGCTGATCTTCTCTTCGGCGCCCCCAATGGGGATGATGAAACCGGGAGTCATGCTTAAATTTCTGGGGAGGGAGGGAAGGCCTTTCAGGCCGGGTCACTGGAACTCTCAAAAGGGCCCTGGATCAGGGCCACACCCGCACGCACGTGCCAGCGTCCCTTGACCATGACGCTGTGGATCGAGGCGTCCTCGCCAAGCAGAATCAGATCCGCTGCGGCGCCCGCCTCGAGAATGCCACGGCCGGGCAACTTGGCCAGACGCGCAGGGTTGGAGGTGAAGGCGGGAAGGAACTGCTCGGGGCTACGGCCACTCTGGAACAGGTTCTGCAGGGCCTCCGCCAGGAAAACGCCACTGCCCACGTCCATGTGAGTCATTTCGCCTCCGGTGTCGAAGACGGGGAGGCAGCCGCCGCTGTCCGAGCTGACACTAACCTGCTCCGCTGAGAGTCCCACGTCCAGGTAGCGGGCCAGGGCCTGGTCGGCAGTCAGTCCGAGTTCGTCGGGTGCAACAGGGCCGGCGGTCAGGTCAATACTGCAGCCCGACCGCGTCAGCTCGAAGGCCTCTTCCAGGAGCGCCTCACGGCGGTTGACGTGGGTGGGATGAAACAGACGCGCGGGCAACTCGCTGGTTTCCAAGGCGGCACGCACGAGCTCCAACCCCCGGGGTCCATCTCCCAAATGCAAGTGCAGCAGACCCGCCTTGCCCGTAAGCATGCCACCCACCTGGGCCTCGGATGCCACGCGCAGAAGTTCGTCCAGGGTCGGCTGGCTGGACCGGAAGTCGCTCAGGGCCAGCTCCCCCACGCCGATCACCTCATCCAGATGAACTATGTCACCGCGCAGGCTGCCGGTGAGGGTGCAGGGAGGTAGGTGGTAGCCGCCGGTGTAACACCAGGCGCCCAAGCCTGCCTGCCGCAGGGCACGCACGCTGGCCAGGAGAGACGCCATGCTGCGGGTCTCGGCATCGGTGCCCAGGAGCCCCACCACAGAGGTGATCCCCGAGCGCGTGTAGCTGGAGAGCCCGGGGGCCGGAACACGCGTCTGAGGTCCGGCTTCCCCGCCTCCGCCGGTGGGGTGAGCATGCAGGTCCACCAAACCGGGAATCACCCGTGCACCGTCGAGGTCGAGCTGCTCAGTCACCAGCTGCTCGGGCAGATCGGGCAGGTCGTCGCCGATCCACAGCACGCGCCCGCCCCCCAGGACCAGGGACTTGGAGCCCACGCTGCGGGGCGTGAACAGATCGGCGCTGTGGAGAACGGTGAGCATGGCTGGTCAAAGGTCGGGGTCGCACGGATTTCCCCTCCCTTCAAAATTGGCGCGCGACTTTACCCGAAAGGGGTCACACGCGCGCCAGGAGGACCACATAGTTGTGGCCGTAGCCCTTCGCGCACCGGGGGCAGGTGGTGTAGAAGGCATAGATATCCTGGGCCTCGCGCCCCGCGGTGGCCAGGGTGGTCGCAAGCTGTTTCCGCCAGCGACCCGCATCCTTGTAGGGGCCGTCAAAGACCTCCGTACGGAAAGTGCCACTGAGGGTCTCGATCTCGGCGCCGGGATCCAGCCTGGAGGCACTGCCTCGAGCGTCCTCCTCGGACCCCTCCGGGCCGATGGCAAAATAGAGCTCGGTGCGCCAGGGGGAGCACTCGTCCGCTAGGACCAGGTTATCCGGGGTCAGGGCCCGCGCCTGTTCCAACCGGCCCAGATTGCGGGTCATGGCCTTCCCGAAACCGAGGGGGAAGTACAGCAAGCAGCGCAGTCGATCGCGCAGGAAGGGGCGCTCGTTCCAGACCAGCGAGCCACCCTCCCAGGGGCTGGGGTCGAAAACGGGGCAGCAACCCGTGGGAGTGTGGGAGTCGGTCATGGGTATAGGCCTCGGATTGTACTCACTGCGAACCACTCAACCCGACGTTCTGTTGCGGTCCTGTGCCCTGGCGCCCGTGCGGACTTGCGGCACACAACCGAGGAGTGTGGATGACTGCTTGGTTCCGTACTCTACTTCCATCGACACGGTCACTCGCAACATCCAGGACACCCTCACCCTCGCCATGGGCTGGGATGGATCAGGCAGCTCCCTGGTGTTGCACGACACGCAATGTGCGCTCGCCCGCAAGCTAACGGCGGCGTACGAGCGGTGCCTGCCGGGCGCCACGATTCTTGACTATGAACACTTGGAACCAGGACAAGCGAGCAGCGCCTTCGATGCACTCGACCCCGGCGACCTGGTGGTCCTGATCCAGTCCACGCGCTTCCAGATCGAGACCTTCCGCTTGCGTATCGAGTTGTTCAAGCGCTCCCTCAAGGTGATCGAGCATCCCCATTTGGCGCGTATGGCGCTCGACCAGGCGCAAACCTACGTGGACGCGCTGGCCTACGACCCGGTCTATACGCGGCGGACCGGTGTGGCCCTCAAGGAGCGTGTGGACCGGGCCAAGGGAGGAAACATCTTGGGCGACGGCCTCGAGCTAGTGATCGCGGGCGCCTTGGAGCCAGCGCGACTCAACGTGGGCGACTACGCTCAGATGCAAAATGTGGGCGGTCAGTACCCCATCGGCGAGGTCTTCACGGAAGCCCGGCGACTGGAAGACCTGCACGGGCGAGTGCGCGTCCACGCTTTTGGGGACACCTCCTTCTGCGTCAACAGGCCTGCGACCCCCATTACCCTGGTCATCGAAGACGGATGCGTGGTGCAGGCCCTGGAGAGCACGGACGAGTTCGACCGGGTCCTGGCCCAGATCCGCCGCGACGAAGGTGAGGTGCTGGTGCGCGAGCTGGGCCTGGGGCTCAATCGGGCTCTGACCCGGGAGCGCATCGTGAACGACATCGGCACCTATGAGCGCATGTGTGGGATTCATCTCTCCCTGGGCGCCAAGCACCACGCCTACAAGAAACCCGGCATCAAGAAGAAGTTCGCCAAGCACCATGTGGACGTGTTCTTGGTGGTGGATGGATTCTTCTTGGACGGGATGAGGGTGTACGGGGATGGGGAGTGGTGTGTGCTGGCGGGCTGAGGCCTTCGATTGCGAAGTCGCTCTGCTGTCGCCTCATTGTTGCGCCCGAAGTCGACCGGTCCAGAGAGCCGTCAACCGGGATGGTCCGTCCCCCCCCAGGAGACGAGAAACTCAGCGTCCCCCTTTGCCGAGCAATCGTGTGAGCCCCACACCCACCAGGCACAGTCCCAGGGCCTTGAGGATCTGGGATACCCCAGGACGATAGAACTCCAGGGCCTCCCCATCTGCCTTGAGTTGGCCGGGAGTCTTCCCCACATGGCGCTCGCATGAGGCTGCGAACGCCTCGGGACTGAGGTCCAAGTCCCGGCTGACAATCACCTGCGCCGGATCCTCTCCAGAGTGGACGGCGGCGATGGCCTTGCGCAGGTTCTTGTTGGCCAGGTCCGGATCGACTGGGGTTTGAAAAGGGAACAGCCCGAACACGGAGCCGCACAGGAGCCCCAGCAGTACGCCGTGGGAGACTCGGGAGTGGCGCACCAGGACCCACTTCAACACGTTGGAGAGCAGACCAATCCCCACTACCGCGCCCACCACAATGGGAACCACCACGCGCGCGCAACTCTGCCAGTCCTCGCGCAGGGCCCCCAGGGATAGGCTGCCCACAACCGTGTCATACATGCCCAGGATCAGCAGGATGTAGGAGCCGGAGATGCCCGGCAGGATCATGCTCGATGCGGCCACGGCTCCGACGCAGAGCAGGACGGGAATCGTAGCGGGCAGCTGGGTGCCACTCATGCTGAAGGTGATCCACGCCATACCCGCCATGCCGAGCGCGATGGCCAGCCAGACGCGGCCCGCGCCGGGGGCGCTCACACGTGCCGCACCGACCAGCTCGGGCACTCCGCCCAGCGTCAACCCGATGAAGAGGCTGTACATCACCCAGCGGTATTCGCTCACCAGGCTGACCGCCAACCCGGAGAAGGTCAGCACCGCGGTGACCAGCCCCAAACCGACAATGCCGAGGAAGACCAGTGAGTCGCGCCTCATGCGCAAGCGCGTCACGTCCGCCACCGCGCCGATGAATCGATCGTACAGGCCAATGGCCAAGATCATCGTGCCGCCGCTGATGCCGGGAACCAGATTGGCTAACCCCATCAGCACTCCGCCGGCGAGGGAACGGAAGCCGGGCGGGGGCAGGTCGAGATCGTCGTTGGAAGTCAATGGGTCACCTGCTCGCACCTTAGCGGGACAGCCCGGCCCGTACCAGAACGGCGACGCGTAGACGCTCCCGAAGCGGGCGGTCTCCGGCCTCTTGCCCCAGGCGCTCCAGCGTCTGCCGTACGTAGCGCGCTTGAGTTCGCTTGACGATGCGGCCCCCACCGACACTCATCAAGACGACGTCCGGCAGCCTGCGCCAAGAGAGATTGGCAGCGAAGGGTGCTTCGCTCGCGTCGGATTGCATCCCCAGTAGCTGCTCCGCGCCGCAGTCACCGGCTCCCGAATCCGGGCGGGACTGGGAACGCGCGGTGGAGAGGTGCAGATGGGCAAGGGAGAGGCGCGGCAACTCGACGCGCGCCCGGAAGAGCCGGGCCAGGGCCAGCCCCAGAGCCGTCACCCCCAGACGCCTACGTGCCGGATCCTCCTCTGCCTCCAACCACTCGAGCACCGCTCGCGTGCCGGTCAGGGCGCGCGTGACGAGGGCCGATTGCTGAGCGAAAAACCCACCACCCTTGGCGCACCAGGCCAGGGGTTCGGGTGTGACGATCCCGGCAGACCGTAGGTGACAGAGCAGGTTCCAATCGCGCAGCGCCGCACTGTCCGAACAGGGCGCGGTCAGCCGCGTCCGCAGAGCAAGGCCAAGGCGGACGCTCGGGTAGCGGCGCAAGTAGACGAACCCGGTCCCGGCCCCGCGCGGGCGAGCAGGGGGCAGCCCCTGATCCGGTGTCCCTGGCAGAGGCAATCGAAACAGCGAAGAGTCCGCGCCGCGCGACACCTCCTGCGCAACGGCAGCCGTTTCCAGTCCATCTCCGGCGAGCAAGTCCTCAGGCCCACCGGCGCCCAGCGCCGCCCAGTCAGGCACGCAGGGGGCTAGCTTGGATCGCAGTGACATAGGCGCTCGTAGGGTTCAGGAAGCCATCCGCGACTGAGGCCTAAGTTCGAGACCCTCAGGCGAGCTACGTCCAAGCTCTCATGCTGTTGGTTCTCCACCCGCATGACGGCCCAACACGTGGTCGGCACGGCCTTCGAGCTAGAAGCAGATCTCAGCCTGGCCATCCTTCTCAATCACCTTGAAGGTCTTGGCTTTGGGGCACGTGGCACCGATCGGCCTGCCATCCCGTGGATCGAAGCGGAAGTTGTGCAGGGGACAGATCGCATATTTCCCCTCCAGCAGAGGGCCCGCGACGAGGTACCCCCCTTCGTGAGGACAGCGGGTATCGACGGCGTGGATCTTGCCCTCCACCCGGCAGAGCAGGACCTCGAGGCCACCGGCGAGCGGATCCCCGATAGAGACCTTGCGCGCCTGGCCCTCTTGGAGGGCATCGGTGCCGGGCACTTCGACCCGCGCGCCCCTGATCAACCTGAGCAACTTCTTGAACATGGGGGCATCCTACTGGGAGAGGCAGGACGGCCTCTACACCGGGAGCACGGGAGTGGGGGTTAGAAGACGACGTACACAAGCATCCCAACCACAGTCGCAAGGGTGAGGCCCAAGACGGTTCCCACCAGTACAGGTTTGATGCCCTCGCGTCTCTTTCGATCACCCCATGTCCTGACATTCTGCCTTAGTGTTGCCATTTGTGCCTCTGGACGATGTGCACGGGGTTTTCTTCCCGCAATCAGGTCGCGTGGTCACCGGCCTGGATTCGTGCGGAAGACCCCGGCGCGCCTCAGTCCAGGAGGTCTAGGAGCGCTTGGGCCTGCCCCTTTGGATCTTTGGTTTCTATGGAGTGCTCCACAAGGCCATCGGGACCGATCACGAAGGTCAAGCGGGCGGGGAACCTCGCGTCGTCCTGGGCACAGGCACCAAAGGCCAGCGCCAGCTCGCGGCTCTCGTCGCTCAGAAGCGGAAACTCGAATCCATTCTTCTCCGCGAACGCGCGGTTGGCCTTGGGGGAGTCGAACGACACGCCCAGGATCTGGATGTTGCGTTCAGCGTATTGCGGGGTTCGATCACGGAACCCCTGGCCCTGGGCTGTTCACCCAGGGGTGCTGGCCTTGGGATAGAACCAGAGAATGTAGCGCTGGCCCGCGAAATCCGAGGAACTTCGCGTGACTCCCTGATCATCCATCAAGGAAAACTCGGGAGCCGTCATTCCGGGCGGCATGATTGTGGAGCCTTTGCTGGGAATCCAGCGCTTGATAAATCGGGGCAACATGGCATCCACCTTAGCAAGTCGGAGCCTCGAGGAGTCGGACTCCCGGATCACATTGCCCAGGGAGAGGCGCAGGGTCTGAGGGGGCAGGCACAACTTGTCGTCGCACACCTGAAACTCAAGCTGCACGCCCACTTCATCGTCGGTCTCGTCCAAGAGCCGCAGCTCGCAGGTGAACTCAGCCTGATCCCGGAACCAGATCCCGGCTTCGCCCGAGGGGGCTGAAAAGCCCTTGGACGCGCACTGCCAGTCACGGATCACTTCCACCCCAACGGGTAAGTCCAGGGAGGGTTGCATGGGGACGTACCCGCTGGCGGCGGGCACCGTCTTGTAGGTATGCCAACCCTCCTCGATGCTGAGCCGCGCGCGCACGCGAATAACGGAGTCGTCCTGCTGCAGGGGTGAGGCGAAGAGCTCCAGCTTTGTCGGCCCGAATTCGTCTTGGTCGACCGGACGCCTGACTGAAACGGACGCCAGGACCTGTCCCGCAGCGCTCTGTCCTTCGGGAGTCTCGCGCAAGTAGAGCCAGACCCACCCATGGACGTGACTCTTCTTGCGTTCGAATGCACGCATCTGCGCGGCCAGGGGGTCGAACTTCTCTTGGGCGGCGGCACAACGGGCCAAGACCTCTTCGGGGATTCCGCCGGGCTTGCCCACATGGCTGCTACGCACTTCGATCTCGGCCCAGTAGGCATCCCGGGCCGCGTCGTGGGCGGGCTGCAGAGCCTTCTTTCTGGCCACCTCGGCCGCGGTCAGGGGCGGCAGGGTCTCGTAGAGCCACTGCACGTCCCCCACCAGCAGATCCATCCGACCGTCCCCATTCCAGTCCGTCACGTGTACCTTGGTGCGCGAACCGGGCCCCACCGGCCCCTGTGTTTCCTTGCGCTCTTCGTAGGGGCGCGTCTCCACGAGCGTGGCCGCAACACCATAGGAAGGAGCGTCGTTGGCGCCGAGGTTGCGGTGCCAGCGCACGCCACCCGACTCGCTACCCACGATGAGATCGCGCAGGCCATCGCCATCCCAGTCCGCATGGTGCGCGTTCGAGCCATCGATGCGCTCGCCTTTGGCAGTCAAGAGGCGCGTGGGCTCGGGGGCCCAGACGGGCGCGGCGCGCGAGCCTTCGTTCACAACGACGAAGACTCCTGAAGAGCGGGTACCGATGACCAGATCCAGATCGCCGTCGGCATCCATATCGATCGCCTCGGGTGTGACCGAGGTGCCCGTCTCAAGGGGGGTTCCGTCGGCATTCATGAGATACCGCCCCGTCAGGTACTCGCCGGTCTCGCTGCGCTCGAAGAGGTAGATCTGGCCCGTGTACGACCCCGACAGGATGTCCAGATCCCCGTCTTCGTCGTAGTCCACGAACTGTGGACAAAAGCTGATGCATCAGTTGGTCGGGATGGAGGCGTCCTCTTTCCCTGCTCGGAGGTACTTGAAGTCCTCGAAGCGCGGAGCCTTGGCGCTGCCCACGTTGCGATAGATGCGCAGCTTGCCCAGGTTGAAGGAGTCACGGGCGAATCCGCCCACGTCCTCGGGCAGTCGCTCGGCGGGAAAGGTGCCGGTACCGAACTCCCCCACCAACAGATCACGCAGGCCATCCCCGTCGAAGTCCATCACCAAGGGTGCAGCGTGCCCCACGGTGACGTCGATGGGCCCTCCCCCCGCTGAGAGGCGCACCGGAGGCAGAAGCTCACTCCCGTCCGGCCCCTGGCACAGACCCGGCCCCTGAAGGCCGATCAGAGCCGCCATCGAGAAGCACGTGCGCCAGGCGCGGGAAGCAGGTGCGCACCCATAGTTTGAACCGGATCGATATCGCATGGCCTCAGAGTACAGCAACCCTCGCCCTTCAACGCCACCTTGACCGCGGCACCCCCCACGGCGGAGTCCTAATGAATGCCCGATGGGTGTGCGCCAGCTGAGCGAGTAAGCTCAGGCCCATGGTCCTAGCCTCTGCCCTGCTCCTGCTGCCCCTGGCCGCCCCCCCCCAGGACTCGCTGGCCGAGCACGCCCTCTTCAGCCGTCTGACCCTGGAAGAGATCCCCTGCCACCGGTCCGTCCGCCTCCTCGTGCAGGCGCCCGTGCGCGCCGACGCGGAGCACACCGCCTCGGTGACCGAACTGTACGGCCCCTGGATAGAGGCTGCGGCCAACGCCATCGACAACGAGTACGGCATCCCCAACCTGCAGGAGAGCCAAGCCAAAGAGCCCCTAAATGTCGTAATCCTGGGCTCGAAACCCAGCTACAAGAACGCACAACGCTACGTCCCGCACCCGACGGATGACTACGAGAAGGCTGTCTTCGTGGAGCCCCCCGGAATCGTCACCACGCACTGGGACCGGTCCTTGAGGCGAGCCCCCGCGCACGAGCTACGCATCCCCACCCTGCGGCTCGCCACGCGCGAACTGCTCAAAGCCTATCAGGCCGTGGAGACGCCCCTGGAACCTTGGCTGCTCGCGGGCATCCCGGCCTTCATTGTCCATCACGGGCCGGATGCGACCCCGGAGAGCCTGGCCCACCCGGCTCCCTGGGAAGCCGCCCTTGAGCGCCTGCGTGCGCTGGTCGCGAACGATGAGCACCGTGAGCGATTCCTGATTCCCTTGGCTGAGCTGATCGACTGCCCGGGGCCCAAAGAGGCGGCCGAGTTGGGACTGAAGCACGCACGGTTGGCGGACATCGAACTCCCCTACCATCCCTACGACCTTCCCGGCAGCGAGATCTTCACCGAGCAGGCGGCCCTCTGGGTCCATTTTTTCCACCAGGGTCACGCGGGGCGCCACCGGGAGAACTTCCGCAACTACGTGGCCAAAGCCCTGCACGCCAATGGCGGCAGCGAGCCGATGATGCTCACGCTCGGCTTGGGCAAGCTCGAAGAACTGGACACACCGTTTCTAGCCCACATGAACATGCTGCTGGGCGGCAATTTGATCGCCTTGCCGGAAATCGAGCTCGCGCCTCGTGCAGAAGTCCACCATGCGGGGATCTTGCCCGAAACATGGAGCTTGGATGGTCTGCGCATCGCCGCCCTGGCCCGTGCGATCAATGGAGACCTGGAAGGTGCCATCATGGAGCTGGAGAAGGCCTCGCTGGAGAGCACCGATCCGCCCCTTCGCCGGGGTCTCCTAGAGGAGCAGGCCCGCTTGATGCAGGCCCAGAACATGCGGCGCAAGTTTATCGCCTCCCTGCTCGACTCTTCGCGAAAACTGCGCCTCACACGTGGCGAGGAGTCCGTGAGCGTCGCGCTCGAGCGCTTCTCCGATGATGTCCTCTACTTCAAGCCCGGCCGCACGGACCTTGAGCAGCTCCCCATCGGTCAGCTTGCACCGGGTGACGTGGTACGCTCGATGGGCAATCGCGCCGGAGAGCACGGGCCCGGATGGGTCGCCGCCTATCTTGCCCTTCTGAACCAGGACGAACGCTGGGATCGCAAATTCGACCGTGAAGCCGACGGAGCCGCGGAATTGGAGCAGGCTCTAAAAGAGGGACTGGGGCAGCGCATTCAGGCAGCCCACTTGCACGCGCACCTGCACACGCTTGCATCCACGCCTGCGCCCACGGCCCCCTTCGAGGCCGAGGCCCTGCTGGCCCTCTGCCGCGAGGCAACGGAGCTGGACCGCTCGAACCCGCTGACCGCAGACTTGTGGGAATCCGCGCGCCCCGCACTTGCCCAGGTGGCCAGATCCTGCTGGTCCTTTCTATTCGATAGTGCCGGTGCCGAGGGACTCGTCGCGGTCCCCATCACGCCGCTCGAAGGCGGCCAGGTTCGACTGACCTACGACTTCAACGAGCCAGAAGAGGTCGGTGATTTTGTACCCGCGGGGGACTACCTCCTGGACCGTAGCCAGGAGCTCTTCAAATTGGAGAGTCAGACGAGCACCCTAGCCGTGGCCGGCGGTGAATGGCGCGGGCGCGGACATGCCGTCTTCCGTCACGCTCTCGTTCTGCAGCCACCCCTGCGAGTCCGGTATGAGTTGGTCTACGGCAGGCCGCGCCCCGGCAAGGGGCTGGAGTCCACGGTCTTTGTTGGCATCTGTGACGACGGTGAGGGCAACTACGTGGGCGCCTGGGACCTCTTTGACCTAGAGGCCATCGACATTCCGAGCCGTCGGATAGAGACGGACTATGAAGAAGGTGAGCGCACCCTCAAGTCAGCCAAACCTTATGCAATTGAGCTGCGGCACGATGGAAACCATGCTGAGCTCTGGGTCGATGGAGAGGCCAAAAAGAAGGTGGCTGCAGACGCACGAACCAGCGGAGCGCTGATCTTTCTAGTGCACTCAGAGGTGACCGTCAGCATCCGGCGGCTGGAGATCGAAGGCACGCTGGACCCCGAAGCCATGGAGAGCGCACGCGAGCTTTGGGTAGCGGGACAGGTGCGAGGGATGGGGCTATGAAGCACCAGCTCCTCGTCTTGGCAGCACTCTGCGCCTCTGCGGCCACGGTATCCCGCGCAGTTGCCCAAGGAGAAGGGCGGCCGCCCAATGTCCTGTTCATCATCTCCGATGACCTGACCGCCAGTGCCCTGTCCTGCTACGGGAACAGCCAGTGCAAGACCCCGCACATTGATGCTCTGGCTGAGCGCGGGACCCGCTTCACACGAGCCTATTGTCAGTACCCGGTCTGCGGCCCCTCGCGCGCGTCCATGATGTCGGGTCTGTTCCCCGAGACGGTCGAGATCCTGAACAACTCATCCTCTTCGAGGATCGAGAAGAACCTGGGCCAACGACCGACGCTTGGGCAGGTCTTCAAACGGGCCAACTACTTCACGGCCCGCGTCAGCAAGATCTACCACATGCTCATCCCCGGGGACATCACCCGCGGTGTGCACGGCGCAGACCACCCGAATTCCTGGAACGAGCGGTATTGCTTTCAGGCTCCTGAATGGAACAGCGTTGGCGAGCACGAACACCTGAGCAACGAGAAGTTGATCACCACGGGTAAGAACAAGCACTACTCCCTCGGCTTTGGCACCGCGTTCTACGTGGTGCAAGCGGAGGGAGGCGGAGCCGAGCAGATCGACGTGCAAGCGACGGACAAGGCCATAGAGCTGCTAACTCGCGAGCACGCCATGCCGTTCTTTCTAGCGCTTGGCCTCGTGCGCCCCCACGTCCCACTTGTAGCGCCAGCCAGCTACTTCGAGCCCTACCCGGAATCCAGGATGCTGCTGCCCGCCACTCCCGAGGACGACTGGGACGACATCCCCCCCGCAGGCATCCCCAAGACCTCGGTGAAGTTCGGGCTCGACAGCCAGGAGAAGAAGCGCAAGGTACTGCAGGCCTACTACGCATCGGTGTCTTTCATGGACGCGCAGGTCGGCCGCATCCTGGCGGTTCTCGATAACATGGGTCTACGAGACAACACCATCGTCGTGTTCACGTCTGATCACGGCTACCACCTGGGCGAGCATGAGTTCTGGCAGAAGTCGAGCCTGCACGAAGAGTCCGCACGCATCCCGTTGATCATCGCCACCCCAGGCAAACGCCCTGCCGTCTCCTCCAGCCTCGCCCAGTTGATGGACCTCTACCCCACCCTGGTCGAGATGTGCGGGCTGGAACTTCCGGAGCACCTGCAGGGAAGGAGCCTCGCCCCCGTGCTCAACGACCCCGAGGCCCGCATCCACGAGTTCGTTCACTGTGCCTTTGGCAGCCAGCTCAGGGTCCATCACCTCATACGCACCGAGCGCCACGCCTACATGGCCTGGGCCAACGGCACGGCCGAGCTTTACGACATGGATGACGACCCGGAACAGTTCACCAACCTGGCCGGAGCGGAGGACAGCGACGAGGTCCTCGCCACACTCAAGGGTCATCTAAAGTCTCATCTGGAGCAGGTAGCCCACTAGGGCATCGGGTAGGTTCACGCCATGCCCACCGCATCGCGCCCGCGACTCTTCCTGCTCGACGGCACCGCCCTCGCCTATCGCGCCCACTTCGCCCTGGCCCGCAGCGGCTTGACGTCCATGGACGGCAAGCCCACGGGAGCGGCCTACGGGTTCACCATGACCCTGCGGCGCATCCTGGAGCAGGAGAAACCCGACGCCATCGCGGTGGCCCTCGACCCCAAGGGCCCAACCTTTAGGCACAAGCAGTACGCCGAGTACAAGGCCACGCGTGAGAAGGCCCCCGAGGAGATGGTCGCCCAGCTCGACGACATCCGAAACATCGTACGCGCCCACGGGATCCCTATCTTTGAGGTGCCCGGATTCGAGGCCGATGACGTCATCGGGACCCTGACGGTGCAGGCCGAGGCGGCGGGCTATGAGGTGCTGCTCGTCACGGGTGACAAGGACCTGATGCAGCTCGTCGGTGAGCACGTGCGCCTCTACAACATCTTCAAGCGCGACGAAGACCTCGTCATGGAAGGCGTCGAAGAGGTCCACGCCAAGTTCGGTACCACCCCCGATCACGTCATCGACGTACTCGCCATCATGGGCGACGCCTCCGACAACGTGCCCGGGGTCAAGGGCATCGGTGAGAAGGGTGCGGCCAAGCTGATCGCCCAGTTCGGAAGCGTGGCGGGCGTGCTGGAGAATCTGGAGGAGGTCAAGGGCAAGGCGCGCGAGTACATCGAGCGCGACCGTGAGCAGCTGCTGATGTCGCTTGAGCTCGTGACGATCGACACGAACATGGCGTTGGACCCGGGGATTGAAGCCGTGGGCCCGGCCGAGCCCGACAAGGAAGCGCTGATCGAGATCTTCACGGCCCTCGACTTCCAGGGCCTTCGCAAGCGGGTGGCCGGGACGGGGGCCAAGGCCTCCAGCGATCGCGACTACGTCACCATTCAGGACGAGGAGGGCCTCGCAACCATGGAAGCCGAGCTGCGCGCTGCCGGGACCTTTGCCTGGGACTCGGAAACCACGGGCCTCGACTCCCTGCAGGTCGACATCGTGGGCCTCTCCTTCAGCGCCAAGGCGGGCCGCGCTTTCTACGTGCCGTTCAATGCCACGCCCCCGGTCCTGGAGGGCGGAGCCGCAGCGCTCCTGGAGCGCCTGACCCCTCTACTGACAGATCAGGATCTGAAACGCATCGGGCAGAACCACAAGTACGACGCCCTGGTCTTGGCGGGTCACGGAGTCGACGTCCCACCTCCCTTCTTCGACACCATGGTGGCCAGCTACTGCGTGGCGGGAGCCACCCGGCGCCACGGCTTGGACGACCTGGCCCTGCACTACTTCAACCTGGCCAAGATCCCGACCTCGGAGCTGATCGGCAAGGGCAAGAGCCAGATCACCATGGCCGAGGTGCCCGTTGAGCAGGTGGCCGAGTATGCCTGCGAGGACGCCGACGTGACCTGGCAGCTCTTTGAGGTCTTGGACAAGGAGTTGGACGAAGTCGAGGCGCGCAGCCTGTTCGAAGACGTGGAGATGAAGCTCGTACCGGTGCTGACCGCGATGGAGCGACGCGGCATCACCCTGGACAGCGCCCTGATCGAGGACATGTCATCTGGCCTGACCGCAGACATAGGCGCGGCGGAAGAGGAAGTTCGCGAGCTTGCTGGCGAACCAGGTCTCAACCTGGGGAGCCCCAAGGCGCTCGGCGCCGTGCTCTTCGAGAAGCTGCGCATCCAGGATGAAGCGGGCGTCAAGCGACCCAAGCGCACCAAGACGGGCTTCGCTACCGACCACGGCACTCTGACCCAGCACTACGCGCGCGTCCCCATCGTCAAGCGCCTGCTCGAGTACCGCGAGGTAGCCAAGCTCAAGAACACCTACGTGGACACCCTGCCGGGGTTCGTCAATCCATCCACGGGTCGTGTCCACTGTCACTTGAGCCAGACCACCGCCGCCACCGGTCGTCTGGCCTCCAGCAGCCCGAACCTGCAGAACATCCCCGTGCGCACGGAGCGCGGGCGCAAGTTGCGCGAGGCCTTCATCCCGCGCGCAGCAGACGACAAGGGTGAGTGGCTCATCCTGGCGGCAGACTATAGCCAGGTGGAGCTGCGCATCATGGCTCACCTCTCCGGCGACCCGGGCCTGAAGGACGCTTTTGAAAAGGGCCAGGACATCCACGCCTCCACCGCCCAAGTTGTATTCAACGTGGGGCCCGAGGACGTGGATCGCGCCATGCGCTCTCAGGCCAAGGCCATCAACTTCGGGCTGCTCTACGGCATGGGCCCCCAGCGTCTGGCGCGCGAGACGGGCCTGACCCTGCTCGAGGCCCAGGCTTTCATCCAGCGCTACTTCGCTGCATTCCCGCGTGTGCGCGAGTGGATCGACGCCACCCTGGAGGGCGCGCGCGAAAACGGCTACGTGGAGACTCTGCTCGGCCGCCGCCGGACGATCGCCGACATCAACTCCGAGAACCAGCGTGCGCGCGCCTTCGCCGAAAACGCCGCCGTCAACACGCCCGTCCAGGGCTCGGCCGCGGACGTGATCAAGCTGGCCATGATCGCACTGGAAGAGCGCCTGACGGCCTCGGACCTAGCCGGTGAGATGCTCCTGCAGGTGCACGACGAGCTCCTCCTTGAAGTCCCGGCCTCCGAACTCGAGGCCTCCACCGACCTGGTGCGGGACTGCATGGAGCACGCACTCGACCTGGACGTGCCCCTCAAGGTCGAGTTCGGGTCGGGCCGCAACTGGCTGGAAGCGCACTAGGACCTGCGGCCGAAGTCGCCTCTGCAGCCGACATCGAATGCGCTCAGTCGTCGCCCGTGTAGCCCAGGGATCTGAGCTCGCGATCTTCGGTGGCGGTCGGCCGCTGGACCTTGCTGCGCTTGGAGGTTCTCCCGATGCGGGCCATGGCGCTGGCGAGCTCAGCCTCTTCGATCCCGATCCAAGTCATCCAGCCCTCGCGCTCCTCGGACGGGACGTCCTCCAGGGGCAAGGTGCCGCTCTCGCGTTCCAAGAACCACTCGCCCCGCGTGCGCACCACGGCAGCCTCCGGGGTGCGCAGAGCCAGAAGGCGACCGAATCGGTCAAAGGGCATGAAGGGTCGCTCGGGGCCCGTCCCGCCCTCCAGCCAGGGTCGCAGGCTGCGCCCGGCAGATGCGGCAAAGTCAGAAGAGGGGCTCGGGTCGGACCCGCCGGCGTAGTCCAGGAACGTGCGCAACAGGTCCACGTGGCTGACGAGAGGGGCAGCGGTTCCTGGCTGCTCTGGAGTATCCGGCGTATGCACCAGGAGCGGCACGGTGGTGCACTCCGCGTAGTAGCTGGCGTGCAACGCCTTGCCATGCTCGAAGAACTCCTCGCCGTGGTCCGCGGTGATCGCGATGACGCTGTTCTCGAGCAGCCCCCGGGCCTGCAGACCGTCGAAAAGGAGCGCCAGATCACGATCCAGGGTCCTGACGCCGGCGTCGTACAGACACTCGATGAAGCGACGCTCCGCCTGGGCCGGCAGGTCACCGCGCTCGTTCAATAGACGCAGGTATTCGGAGGCACACACACCTTCCTCGTTGCAGCCATCGAACTCGCCCTGGTACCAGCCCGCATAGCGCTCCCGGTCGGAGGGAGCCGCGTGGTAGGGCAGGCCGTGCATGTCCGAATGCGCGTCATAGGTGTGGAAGAACAGGAAGAAGGGCGTGCCCTGCACCAGGTCGAGTACCTCCAGGGCCTGCGCGGCCTTGGCCTGGGTGGGCTCCGCAACCCGCCGATAGAGATCGAAGCCACGGGTGAACCCGAACCGACCGGTGAGCCAGACGCAGGTGTCCACAACTGCCAGGGTCGCGTAGCCCTCCTCTTTGAGAAGTTCAGGGAGGGTCGGCAGTTCACCCGGCAGTCCCAGGTCGCGGGTCACCCCGTGGCGCGACGGGGAGAGACCTGTCAGCATGGTCATGTGGCTCGGCAGCGTGGACGGAGCCGCCGAGTAGGCGTTCTCAAAGCGCACGGCGTGCTGGGCAAAGGCGTCCAGATTGGGGGTGGCGCCCAGGTCGCTCCCGTAGGAACCCAGGCGATCAGCGCGCAGGGTGTCCAATGAGATCAGGATCAGATTGGGTCGCTCGGGCCAACGGCCTGGGCTGCGATCGGCCCCCAGGTGCAATGCGAGGACGGTGACGGAGAGGGCCGCGGCGACGCCCCCCCCGGTCTTGGCAACGCGACTCTCCCCTGAACCCCAAACTCCCACAGCCGCCGACGCCGCAGCGACCAGACCCAGACTGCAGATCAGACCCCAACCACGCCAACCCTCCAGGGAGGGTGCGAATACCGAGTCGTAAGGTAGCCAATGAGCTATCCAGGCCAAGCTCACCGAGCCCGCCAGCAGGAACAGGGGCCAGCGCAAGCCCGGTCGGTGGGCACAGAGTCCCGCACCGACGATCAGGATGGGTGCCGCGATCCACAGACCCGCCAGGAAGAAGGAGTAGCCCTGGCTCAGGGTCTGATCACCCAGGCCTCCCGTACCGTAGAAACGCAGCACCACGGGGGTCGCACGCCCCATGGCGAGGAGGGCCCCGGCGAGAAAACCTGCTCGCAGCCAAAGGCCCGGACGAGGAGGCTGGTTGTGAATCGGGGGCTGCACAACCCAAGAGCCTAAATCGTCCGGGTGCGCGTGAAGAAGGGGGAATCCAACTTGTCTGCGCCCGGCCGGGGGAATTGCGGGCTGCCCCGTTCCTGGCCCGTTCCTGGCCGGTTCGGTAGTCCGGAGGAATCGAAGAGTACCCTAACCCACGGCACTGTCCCGATTTGACCCAGGGGCCGGCCCGGGGCCCGGAGGCCCTGGAAACTGCTATCCTTAAGTGTCGGCCCTTGCGCCCGCCCTGGTTACCTGGGCATTCTCTTGGCCAAGCGGCCTGACCGAATGGCCTCGCGCCCCAACCCGAGCCCCACAGCAACAGCGCCGATATCCACCCCATGACTGAGACTGCACTCGAAGAAACTGTCAGCGCTGGCATTTTCGACGTCGACCCGGTGCTTTGCATCGCCTGCGACGCCTGCTGCGATGACTTCCCTGAGATCTTCTACATGGGGGGAGACGAGAAGGCGCACACGCTCGACGACCAAGAGGCTCAGCTGTACAACGCCCGCACGGTTGTGGACGTGTGCCCCACCGACGCCATCGGATTCTCGGGCGAGTTACCGCCGGCCGAGCTGACCGTCGAGCTTGCAGAGGTTGCCGGATGGGAAGCTGAGTGGGCGCGACACAGGGGCCTACCGGAGGACCGACTCGAGCGCGATCGACGCTACGGCCTCGACTTCGACCTGCGGGAAGAGGACGGCTACGTCGAGGTCACCCTGAACATGCCCACGCTCGTGCCGCCCGTGCGCGACCGCTTCCGCTACGGCGCGCCGAACGTGATGCCGGAATACAAGGTCCACGTGTACCGCACGGAGAACCGACTGGCCATCACCGGGTGGATCAAGCCCATCTCGCCCTCCGACAAGACAGACGTGAAGCTGCTCAAGGCCCAGATCCTGGCTCTGACCCACACGTCCAGTTCGTTCCCTGGTCGCTTCACGACCGAAATCCCCCTGCCGGAAGAGAACTTCGTCGGCTTCAAGGAACGCCACGATGGCCATGGCATGGTGCGCGTACTCCTCTTCACCGACCGCGCCAAGATGGATGCCTGGCAGTGGAAAGCACACTTCATCACCACCGATTGCACCTCCTGCAGTATTTGTGAACGCGTCTGCCCGACCAACGCCATCACCGGCGGCGAGCGCTACTTCATCGAGCCGGACCTGTGCATCAACTGCTCGGTCTGTGGGGTCTACTGCCCCTTCGACGCCATCGATGACAGTCGCGAGGAGCTGGTACCCAAGATCAAGCCCAAGCAGATCCCCAAGGCTCTCGTGCACGACGAACTCTGCACAGGGTGTGAGTTCTGCGTGGACGTGTGTCCGTTCGACGCCATCGCCATGGAGTCGATCGTGGAGCCCAGCGATTACCCCCTTCCGCAGACCAGCCAGATCGCGGTGGTCACCGGCAAGCTGTGCACCTCCTGCAAGCTTTGCGAGCAGGTCTGCATCAAGGACGCCATCGAGGTGCCTCGGCCGCACCAGTTTGAGGACATCGGGATGAGCTTCATGAGCTACGTCACCGATGGGCACTAGGGAACGGCACTAGAGCCGATCGCGCCACCTGGCATCGCCAGGGACCCGGCCTTCGCCGCCACAGACCACAGGGCCACACGGAACGGGAATCGGCGTGCTAGGGTGCGCAGGCCAGAATGCCCCCGGCCCCCATTGGAAACCACGCCATGCGTCTTCTTACCCCGTCGCCCAAGTCCCGCGCTCTCCTAGCCCCCCTCGTGCTGCTCCTGCTGGGTACAGCGCTGGGCTCGCCCTGTCTCGCCCAGGAGTCCGGTACCCATAAGCGGACCCTGAAATCGAACGACAAGGAGCGTCAGTTCCTGCTGCACATCCCGCGCAACTACAAGAAGGCGGTCAAGAAGGAGTCGGCCCCTCTGGTCATCATGCTGCACGGGCGCACCAGCAACGGAGCCATGGCGGCCAGCGCATACTACGGCTGGAAGGAGCTCTCCGAAAAGGAGGGCTTCGTCGCCGTGTTCCCCACGGCCCTGGGTTCTCCCACAAGTTGGGAAGGCGCATGGAAAGGCAAGAAAACAAACGACTCGGTGTTCTTGTCCGACTTGATCGACCTGATGCTTGAAGAGTTGAAGATCGACAAGAATCGCATCTTCATGACGGGGCACAGCAGCGGTGGTTTCATGAGCTTCTCCTTCGCCGCCAGCCATGGAGACAAGGTGGCTGCCATCGCCCCGGTTGCGGGTCTGGTGTTGGACAAAACCAAGCCCAAGCTGCCCGTCTCCCTCATCTCTTTCCACGGCATGGCCGACAGCATCGTGTCCTACGACTCGAGCAAGTGGGGAATGCCCACGGCCATGGAATCGGCGGAGCTTTTCGCCAAGCACAATGGCTGCGCGGATGTAAAGCGCGTTGAGCTCAACAAGGGCAAGGTCCACCTCGACACTTGGATCAAGGGCAAGAAGGAGACGGAGGTCCACTTCTACAGCATCGAAGGTGGCAGCCACGGCTGGCCCCAGGGTGGCTCGAAGTCCGTCGCCGCTACG
>LWDU01044574.1_pt1 | contig 32123 bp, 31 predicted proteins | sample 727161 | NCBI WGS metagenome assembly LWDU01 (sample SAMN04566230, study PRJNA314399) | hydrothermal vent metagenome | isolation source: deep sea hydrothermal plume seawater | place: Mexico: Gulf of California, Guaymas Basin | collected 2004-07-11 | reverse complement strand
TCAAATCTATCGGGAAATGGAAGTGAGCTGGCAACCTATGAACGATAATTATCAGTTAATAAATTCAGGACATCTTGGGGGAGAATACGGCTATGAATATATTTGTGGTATAAATCAAGAATTTATTATTTCTCCAGAAGAAAGTTCTGGAATATATCGAAGAGAATGGTGCGATCCAGAAGCTTATGAATCTTCATGGGATGAAGGTTTATTATTTTTTAGTTTGATGAGTATGGACAATAATTATTATGATTATTTTATACGATATGGCGATGCGGAATTCACAAGTGCCTTTGGATCAGGTAGCTCCGGCCGAAGTTTTGGTATTGATGGCGGTATTGGGGTATTTGGATCTATTGCAATCGATCGTCACTCCATGATCATGATACCATAAAATTTTAATTATTAGTAATAATGTATTTTTTACTAACATAAATTATATGTCTTTATGAGAATTATATCTTGGAATGTAAACGGCGTGAGAGCCGTAGTAAAAAAAGGGTTTTTGGATTGGCTTGAACAAGAAAAGCCTGATATTGTTTGTTTGCAAGAAACCAAGGCGCATGTGGAGCAACTAACTTCAGAAATTCTTACGGATCATGGATATCATACGTATTGGCATTCTGGAAAGAAAAGAGGTTATAGTGGAGTAGCTACATTTTGTAAGGATAAACCATTATATGTTCAAGAAGGCCTAGGTATTGAACGGTATGATGATGAAGGACGTGTCCTTATAACAGAGCATGAAAATTTTCTTTTATACAATATTTATTTTCCTAATGGTCAAAAGGATGAAACGAGATTAAAATATAAATTAGATTTTTATGATGATCTTTTGCCAATAATCAATGAACAGGTTGATTCAGGGAATAATGTTATTGTAACGGGAGATTGGAATACGGCACACCATCCCATTGATTTGGCGCGACCGAAAGAAAATATTAAGACATCTGGATTTATGCCTATTGAAAGAGAAAAACTAGATCTGTACGTTGAAAATGGTTAAAGAAGGAGACAGGTATTCCTGGTGGACATATCGATTTGGCGCAAGAGATCGTAATGTTGGATGGCGTATAGATTATTTTTTTGTTAATGGAGATTTTGTTGAAAATGTAATGGACGCTGATATTTATCATAAAGTTGTTGGCTCTGATCACTGCCCAGTATCAATTGATTTAGATATTTAATCTTAATCGATATTTAATGCTCATATCTGAAAACCTTCATTAAATTGTATTATACTTCTTATGAATAAAAAATATCAGATAAATATTATCAAATTATATATTTTTTCTTTTTCCTTTATCTTTGCACAGAATGGAATATTAAATGTGGGGTTTGATATTGATGATACAGTCCTTTTTTCAAGAGATGTATTCCTTAACTTACCGGATGATAAGCAGAATCCAACAGATTATGGTTGGATCAATTCACATGATAGTGATTACTCCATTTATATTACACCGACTGTTGAATTAGTCAATTATTTTCGATCCAATGGACACAATGTTTATTTTATTACTGCGCGACCAGGACAAAATGGGAATATATTAGCTGAGTTTTTAACTGCAGGCCTTGGATTTGCAGTGGAAGTAAATAAAAATTTATTCTTTTCACCAAAACAAACGATTAAGGGTAAACGTTTTACAACAAAACACAGATTAATGAAACGGTTAAAGCTTGATTTATTTTATGGCGATGCAGATTCAGATATGATTGCAGCGCTTAGAGCGGAAGTTCATCCTGTAAGAGTTATACGTAATGAATCCTCTATTATTGAATATGGTTCAAATTATTTTGGAAATACATTGAAAGGAGATGTTCCAGAGGCGCCATTTTCAAATAATGATTTAAAAATATTTTATAAGAGTAATGTTGGTATTTTTGGAGAATCCATTTATCCCATTATTTGGGAAGGACCAAACTGAGAATAATCTTTTTATTAATTATTTATATTTTTCCTTTTCTTCTATTCGGTTCAGAATTGGAGTGGCAAGCAGAATTCCGATACCGTTTAATGCAAGATCGTAATACATCTACTTCTGAAGAAAATACGATCAATCAATTTTCTACATATTCTCTTCTAAGAAGTAGAATATTTTTCAAATTAGTAAATGGTCCAGTATCCATTAATATGCAGTTACAAGATTCAAGGATTCTTGGTAATTTGATTAATAGCCCAGGTATCACCGGAGAAGATCAAACAACACCTACTTTTCATCAAGTATATTTAAATACTCATAATATTCTTAGACGTAATTGGTCCGTGCAATTAGGAAGATTCCAATTGCCACTTGGTCAACAGAGGCTATTTTCAAAAAATAACTGGAATAACATTGGTCGTAGTTTTGAAGGTTTTTTATCATATAAAAAATCTCAAAGAGGAAATTTTAGACTATTTTATTTAATTAATAATGAAAGCTATGATAGACTTGACAATGATCTTTATGATCAAACTATTAATGGTTTTTATTTTGATTTTAATCTAAAAAAGATATCTCAATTTCCAGGTTCAAATATAGAGTTATATGGTTTTCGAACAGGATTAGCTGAAGATCGAGATGGTTTACTTATACAAAATTATCATCGAACTACTTATGGTTCTCGTATATATACATCTTTTCTATTCCTTACATTTGAAGCCGAGGCCGCATTACAGTCTGGTCAAATCACCGGTGGTCAAGTTGAAGGTTTCTTATCAGCGGTGAATCTAGGTGCTAAATTAGATTTTCTTCCATTTGTGAATTTCATATCTATTGGGAATGAATTCATATCAGGTGATGATAAATCCACTAGAAACATAGAAGGTTTTGCGAAGCCTTTTGGCGCTAGGCATAAATGGCACGGATATTATGATTATAGCGCACATAAGAGTTTTATGGATAATAATCATATCGGATTAAAGGAATGGAATCTAAAAGCTAAACTCTCAGGATTGATGGAGATAAATCTAAATGTGAATTATCATAATTTTTCTGATGCTGTGAAAGGAAGCAAATTTGGAGATGAATTAAATTTTATCTTCTCTAGAAAATTAATATCTGGCGGAGAATGGTCATTTGGTTATGTTTTATATTGGGACGGCGTAGATACCCCATTAGATTTTTCTTACTTAATGATTTCTTTTATTTTGTAAGACTACTTAGATCATCTCTAATCAAAACTAATATAGCTGACTGATGAAGAATAAGGTAGTCCTGTTCTTCTACCTTTATTTCAATGCTTGCCTTACTTAAAAATAACGCGTAATCACCAACTTCAGCTTGCGTAGGAATGTATTTTACTTCACCATTATTATTTGTTTTCCAAGGCTCCTCTGAAATTTTATCTGGATTACCAACCGGTATACCCGGTCCGACTTCTACTATAATACCTCCACGAACATCTTGTTTTTCAATAACATTTGGAGGTAAGTAGATCCCCGCAGCTGATTTCTTTTCTCCAGTATCTGGTTGAATTAATACCCTATCACCTACAATGATGATGTGTTTTCGCTTATATTTCATATGTTGAATTTTAAATAACTAAATATCAATATTCAAACCCTCTTTGTTTTTCAATTTAGTATAAGTTAAAATTGTATTATGGAATTAAAAGTTCATTTAGCTACTACGCAACAAGAATTAGAGCATGTTAGAGAAATACGTGAAAAAGTATTTATTATGGAACAAAATGTTCCTGAAGATGTGGAAATAGATCAGTATGAAGATAGCTCAAACCATATAGTTGCATTATTAGATGAAGAGTTTATAGGTACAGCTCGCTGGCGAAAAACGGAGGATGGAATAAAATTAGAACGCTTTGCTGTATTAAAAGAAAAACGTGGATTAGGAATAGGAAAAAAATTAGTTGAGTTTATTCTAGAGAAAATTAAAAATGAATCATTTGTATATTTACATGCACAAGATCATGTTATATCCTTTTATAAGAAATTTGGATTCAACCCAGTAGGAAAGCATTTTTATGAGGGTGGAATAAGTCATCAAAAAATGATTTGGAAACAAGAATAGCGGTATAATAATAATACACTTATATTTACTCTACTTGATAATATATTCTTAATAATTAATCATATATCATGAAAAATTCTATTTATAAACGCTTAATTAAATTAGTATTTAATTATTGGCCTTATCTTGTTTTATCAACTGCAACAGCTTTTGTCTACGTTGCGTTAAATGGTATTTCCGTATGGTTAACAGCATCTTTAATAAATAATATTTTATCTGATTTTGATAAACTTATTTTGGAGCAATCGCGATTATCATCTTCTTCAATATTAACTCTTAATGAAAAAATTAAATATTTTACTAATGAACTTATTCTTAGAAATTCTGCAAAAGAAACATTGCAAATGTTATGTTATAGTATTTTAATCATTTTTGTTTTAAAAAATGTTTTTCTTTATTTAAAAAATGTTTCTCTGATAGTAGTGCAATATCGATTAATTACTGAACTACGCAACAAACTATATATTCATTTTCATTCATTATCATTATCATTCTTTAATAAACAAAAAAGTGGAGAGTTGACTTCTACAATTATTAATGATGTGGCAAATATGCGTCAAGCCTTAACAATAGGATTCCAACGTATGTTTGTTGAGCCAATTAATATTATAGCTTTTACTACTCTTTTATTTATAATTAGTTGGCAGTTAGCATCAATTGCAGTAATCATTATACCACTTGCTGGATTTTTTATTGTAAAGATGAGTAGATCGATTCGAAGAAAATCACGTCGCACTGCAGTAAAGATAGCTGGTATTACAAATATAATTACTGAAACATTAGCTTCAATTCGAATTGTTAAAGCGTTTGCCATGGAAAATTATGAAGTGGATAGATTTACAAAAGAAACCAATAATTACTATAATTTGATGTTTCGAAGGTCCAGGCTAAGAAGTATAGCTCCACCAATAACAGAGATTTTAGGAGTAGTCATTGGTGTTGCATTATTATGGATAGGTGGTTCTGAAGTTCTAGCAGCTGATGGTATAACATCTGAAGATTTTATTCGATTTATATTAATTATGTTCTCTGCTTTACAACCCATACGTTCATTAAGCAATGTTTTTGCTGAAGTACAAGTTGGCGCAGCATCTGCTGAACGAGTTTTTCATATTCTAGATACTAAGCCTACAATTATTGATGCAGATAATGCAATCAAAGATATTGTATTTAATGAACATATCTTATTTGACAATGTATCCTTTCAATATGAAGATGAAGAATCTGAAGTATTAAAAGAAATCAATTTTTCTATTAATAAAGGATCTGTTGTGGCTTTGGTCGGTTCCAGTGGGTCTGGTAAATCAACTATGGCTGATTTGATTCCCAGATTTTTTGAACCTACAAAAGGAAGAATCAAGCTAGATAAATACGATATTAAAGATGTAAGAATAAAATCTCTGAGAAAGCTGATGGGAATTGTAACTCAGGAAACGATTTTATTTAATGATACTATAAGTGGAAATATTGCATATGGTCAAAAAGAGGTAAAGTCTAGTAAAATATATGCTGCTACTGAGGCAGCAAATGCGAAAGAATTTATAGATGCCTTACCGCAGGGTTTTAATACAGTAATTGGAGAAAAAGGCGTCCGTCTTTCGGGCGGGCAACGTCAACGAATTGCAATTGCAAGAGCATTATTAAAAGATCCTCCTATACTCATACTAGATGAAGCCACATCATCATTAGACACTGAATCTGAAAAGCATGTTCAGGAAGCAATTAATAATTTAATGAAAGATCGAACAGTATTAGTGATAGCACATCGTCTTTCAACAATTGTTAATGCGGATAGAATTATTGTGCTAGATAATGGGAAGATTGTTGAATCTGGGACGCATACTGAATTATTGGATAAAAATGGGATATATAAAAATTTATATGATATTCAGTTTAATAATTAAAAGTACATTTTATGTTATCTGTACTTTTTGAAAGCCATCATTTATACTACCTACCAAACTTTCTTCCAATTATCAAAGAAATGCGAAGAAGAGTTGAATATGAAATTTTTGCATCAATACCCTATTCTATACCTAAAGAAGAAAAAGATATTTTTTATCAAATTTGTAATGATAATAATATTTTAACTGTAGTAGGTAATAGTGAACAAGATAGAATACAAACAATTAAAAATAAAAGATTTGATATAATTATTGTTGGAAACGTAGGTAAGATTGAAGAAATAGCTGCCAATCATTCATTAACTGTTATGGTTTATCATGGCATTGGATTAAAACAAACATATTATAATGATATAGTTGAAAGAATTGATATTCGCGCAGTTGAGTCCAAAGAACGATATGAAATTTTATCTAGTCAAGGACACACTAATTTGATAATTAATGGTTATACAAAATGTGACCCACTTATGAATATAGAAGACCAAATTGATGATTATTTTGTGAGAACTGGATTAGATACAAGCAAAAAAACCATATTGTATGCTCCGTCCTTTTATCCTTCTTCAATTGAGAAACTTTATCCTGAATTACAACATTTTAGTAATGAATTTAATTTAATAATTAAACTTCACAACTTTAGTTGGTTTCAAAAGCGATATCAATATCAAAGTGAAATGATGATGAATTTAGATAGTAAGCTATCGAATTTATATCTTGCTCAACCTAATGATTTTGATGTTATTCCATTTATGCAAATTTCTGATTTATTAATATCTGATATTTCATCGACAATTTTCGAATTTCTTCCCCTTAATCGACCTATTATTATGGCAGAATGTTTTTCCATAAGGTTAAAGCATCGAATATTTAAAAAACGTTTTTCACGTAAGTTAGATCTAGAAAGATATGATTCAATTGATTTCGTAAACAGAATTAATGACCCAGGTAAACTTAATGGCTTAATATATCATTGTATAGAATATCCTAGTGAATTATCTGACTTGAGGATGGAAGCTATAGAAACATATCTGTATAAAAATGATGGTAAAGCATCAAGCAGGTTGCTCGATGAAATTGAAAGCAGGCTCTCTCTAGCTTAAATGAAAATTGCAGTATATAGTCCCAATTGGGTTGGCGATGCTACATTATCACTTCCATTTATACATGAACTCAAGGCACAAAATTCTGAATCAGAAATTATTGTACTTTGCAAAGATTGGGTGGCACCAGTATATCAGAATAATCCAAACATAGATAAAATAATTAGTTTTTCTTCAAAGGATTTGAAAGGGCTTGTCCGAACCATAAAAAATGGTCTAGGGTTGCGTGACCAAAAGTTTGATTATTTTTATACACTCACAGATTCTTTTCGCAGTTCTCTAGTTATGTGGTTATCAAGAGCAAAAAATCGTTGCTTTTAATTTGCCATTACCAGGAACACATCGAAGAAATAAATATTTGAATCTGATAAGTGAGTTAAGTGATATAGAACATAGAGAAAATTATATTTTTCTAGATGAAGTTGAAGTTAATTGGGCAAGAAAAAAATTATCACAGTACAATGTCGACAATTTTATTGCAATTTTTCCTTTTAGTGTATCTCATTCAAGAACTTTCCCGAAAAGTAAAATAAAAGAATGGCTATCAGATTCCACAAAACAATATGTTATTTTTGGGACAAAGAGCGATAAAAAAGAAGCATTAAAAATAATTAATCAAAATAGAGGCATTTCTATTCACTCATTTTGTGGTGAACTGACTTTGAGAAAGAGTATTGCATTAATTTCTCTTGCAAACTATGCGCTTGCTGCGGATAGTGGACTCGGACATATTTCATCAATTATGGAGGTTCCTACAGTATCCTTTTTTGGCGCAAAGAGATTCAATACTACAAAACCTATAGGGCAAAAAAATATTATTATTGATAAAAGTGATAGATGTAATCCGTGTAATGGAAATATATGTTGCCTTAATGCGATAACGAAGGCAGATGTAAATACTGCTATTAAAAAATTACAAAATATTCATAAATAAAAATTAATTTGCACTTATTGGTTGATTGCCATTATGAACTTCAGATCATTTCATTTAATTTACTTATTCAATGCAAGGTTTAATTTTAGCTGCTGGCGCATCTAGGCGTTTATATCCTTTAACAGAAAAAACACCCAAGTGTTTATTAGATATTGGCGGCCTTCCAATATTAAGCCATCAATTGAATGCGTTAAAGAAATACAACATTAATGAGGTCATTATTGTATTAGGGTATTATAAAGAAATGATTATTGATTATATCAATAAAAATCACTCTGAAATGAAATTTACCTTTATAACTAATAATCATTATTTAGATACAAATACATCATACTCCGCATACCTATGTAAGGATTTCCTTTCTTCATCTGATACATTGCTAATGAATGGAGATGTTTTATATCCCCCCACATTATTAAAACAAATAATAGATTCAAATTATGAAACTGTTCTTGCTGTTGATATCAAAAGATGTGGAGATGAAGAAGTCAAAGTAATTATTGATGATAAGAAACGTATTATTTCTATAGGTAAAGAATTAGACATTGAAAATTCATTAGGCGAATTTATTGGGGTTGCAAAGCTATCTACTCCTTTTTGCAATTCATTTGCTTCTTCTTTATCAAAGTTAATTGATGATGGAGGTCAATCCGCTTATTTTGAGTCTGCCATAGAGCCAATGTTAAATAAACATGATGTTTTTTTTGAAGACATTAGTTATTTACCATGTATTGAAATTGATTTCAAAGAAGATTTGCAAAAAGCTAATGAATTAGTAAAGAATAAATTATATAATATTTAGAATAAATTAAGCTATGCCCGAAATTTATCCATTTAAAGGATGGAGATATAATCTCGATATTGTGAATGATCTTGCAAAGGTTGTTACTCCACCATATGACGTAATAAATGAACAAGATCAAACAAAATTGTATGATTTATCCCCATACAACTTTATAAGAATCATTCTAAATAATAATCCTGCTCCAGATAAGTATGCAGATTCAGCAAGAATAGTATCTGAATGGAAAACGAAAAATATCTTTCAACAGGATGATAATGAAACAATGTACCTTTTATCGCAGTCATTTGATCATTGTAATGATCAAATTGATCGAATTGGTTTTATTGCAAAATTGCAGATATCGGAATTGGGTGATAAGATTTTGCCGCATGAACAAACAATTTCAAAACATATTAATGATCGATATGAATTAATGAAATCTACTCAGGCGAATACGGGACAGATTTTTATGAGTTATAGAGATAAGGAAAAAATTGTTGATGAGATCGCAAATAATTATAATAATAAAGAACCAATAATTGATTTTAATATTGATGGTATAAAATATAAAATATGGCGTTTGATTGATAATAATGAAATTGAATTACTTAAAGAAATGATGATAGACAAAAAAGTTATTATAGCTGATGGTCATCACCGATATAAAACCGCATTTCAATATGCTCAGGATTATCCTAATAAATATGGAAGTGATAAAGTAATGGTTACTTTTGTCAATGCATATAATAAAGGGATGAATGTTTTGCCAACACATCGCATTGTTCGTGATAAAGAAATTTCAAAAAACCAGTTACTTGATAAGATTAGTCATTTATTTAATATACAAGAGTCTTCTTCATTGGATGATTTATTATTAAAGATGAAACAATCTGAGAACTCAAATATTATTAATATTGGAATGATATCAAATTCAAAGAGCTGTTATTTATTGTACTATAATGGAGAAAAACATTGGGATAAAAATCTATCAACTGCATCAGAATCATTAGATGTAAATATTCTGCATCATTTTATTTTAAAATCAGGATGTGGAATAGATACGAATAATCAAAATGATTTAAATCATATATCATATATTCGCGGGAACGAATCTCCATTAGATTTAATCAATAATATTGAATCGTTCGATTTCATTTTTTTAGTTAATCCGCCCAATCTTGATCTCATTTTTGATGTTGCTGAGTCTGGAGAAACTATGCCGCAAAAATCCACATATTTTTTTCCAAAAGTTTATTCTGGATTAATTTTTGCTTCTATTGGTGATAAATAATAGTGGAAACAATAAATTAAACATCTATATAACTAATAAATGTCTTATTTTTATAGCAAGTGAAACCAATTTGATTATATTAAAAAATAATTCTTGATGTCCATATTATTGGAAAAATTAGAAGAAAAGATTCCAAATTGGAGAGATGATGTAAGGTCACTTCTTTCTGATTCGGGTTCTTCGGTTATAAGCGAGGTTACATTAAAACAAGCCTATGGTGGTATGCGCGGTGTAAAGGGCCTTGTGTGTGAAACATCCTCTGTTTCTGCAGATACTGGATTGATTATTAGAGGCAAACCCTTATTAGATATAATTGAAATTTTACCTGAAGAAGTTTTATACTTATTACTTACAGGGGATCTGCCTGATAATGCTTCCTTAAAAGAATTACAGTCTAACCTTCAGGAACATGCAGTTGTACCTGATTATATATGGACTATAATAGAAAGCATGCCTAATGATTCTCATCCTATGGCCATGTTTAATACAGCAATCCTTGCAATGGAAAAGGAATCTGTTTTTCGTTCTCATTATGACCAAGGTATAAATAAGAATGACTTTTGGAAGCCGACATTGGAAGATGGGATTCGATTAATTGCAAAATTACCTGCCTTAGGTGCTGGTGTATATCGAATTCGTTTCAAAAAAGGAGAACTAATTAGCCCAGACCAATCATTAGATTGGGGTGCAAATTATGCTCATATGCTTGGTTTAGATAATTCGGATAATAATCTTAAAAAGCTTATGCGGTTATACTTGATGCTCCATTGTGATCATGAAGGTGGAAATGCCAGTGCATTTACATCTTTAACAATCGGATCAACTTTATCTGATTTGTATTATGCAGTTTCAGGTGGATTGAATGCGTTAGCAGGGCCTTTGCACGGTTTAGCCAACCAAGAATGTTTAAAGTTTGTTTTAGAGATAAGAGATGAATTTGGTGGGGCACCATCAAAAAAAGAAATAGAAGAATTATGTTGGAACAGATTACAAAGTGGAAGGGTTATTCCTGGATATGGCCATGCTGTATTGCGTTGTCCTGATCCAAGATTTACTGCATTTATAAATTTTGGAAAAGAACATATTAAAAATGATGATGTTTTTTCTATTGTAGAAAATTTATTTGAAGTGGTTCCCAAAGTATTGCAGAAACATGGAAAGGCAAAAAACCCATGGCCAAATGTAGATGCGGCTTCAGGTGCATTATTGTATCATTATGGTCTCACAGAATTTAGCTATTACACAGTTTTATTTAGTATATCTCGTGCTTTGGGTATTATTAGTCAAATAGTTATCAATCGTGCTCTTGGAATACCAATTATGCGACCAAAATCGGTAACAACTAATTGGCTAAAAGAAAATTTTTAAATTTTCTTCTACAATAATACTAATTATTCTTTTATAATTATCATGCATTTGAAAATCATCTTTTTCTTTTTCATATTAAATTATTTATTCGCTGAACAAGAAATTTATCAACATGTAAAAATTAATTTACACCATACTGATCAGTTACTAGAATTGTATGAATTGGGTATTCCTCTTGATCATTATCAAAAGAATAAAGATAACACATTAGATATTGTTTTAAGTACAAGTGAAAAAAATATCCTAGTTAAGAATGGCATTAATTTTCAAGTAATACAGGATGATTTAACTAATTATTATTTAAGCAGGTCTCAGCCAAATGTTGATCGAAACTTCCCTTTAGGTTCGATGTTAGGAAATTATACCTTACTGGAAGCGATGAATCAAATGGATACACTTTCTATGTTATATCCAAGCTTTGTTAGTGAGAAAGATTCTATTGGTACAAGTTTTGAAGGTAGAATAATATGGGCATTTAAACTATCCGACAACCCTTCAATCGATGAGGATGAGCCTGAAGTTTTATTTACTGGATTGACGCATGCTAGAGAACCACTTAGTATGATGAATTTATATTATTTCGCAAATTGGATTTGTGAAAATTATAATTCTGATTTAACTGCCAATTATTTATTGGATAATCGAGAGATGTGGTTCATTCCAATCATCAATCCTGATGGTTATGCATATAATGAAAGTATTTCTCCTGATGGAGGTGGAATGCATAGAAAAAATAGAAGATCAAATCCTCCAAATTCAAGTTGTAATATGGGCACACAGCAAGGGGTTGATTTAAACAGAAATTACGGATATAACTGGGGAGCAAATAACTCTGGATCATCAGGTAATCCTTGTAGTGCTCTATATCGAGGATCATCAGCTTTTTCAGAACTAGAAACAGAAGCAATAAGTAATTTTATTTTATCAAGAGAATTTAGCAATGTCCTTCACTACCATTCATATTCAAATTTTTTAATTCACAGTTGGGGTGATGGAAGTTTCCCAGATGAACCTGATCTTACTACATTACGAGAGATAGGAAAAGAAATGACACGCTATAATGGCTATCTGGTGGGCACGGGTACAGAGACAGTTGGTTATGGCGTAAATGGTGATGCAGTGGATTGGAGTTATGGAACAGCAGGTTTAATATCATATACTCCAGAAGTTGGTTCGTTTTCTGATAATTTTTGGCCATCAGAGGATAGAGTCATTCCTCTTTGTCAAGATCAAGTATATAGCAATTCAATATTTGCATTGGTTGCTGGAAGCGATTATATCATTTATGATAGAATCTTTAATAATAATTACCCTGAAATTGATGACACGATTTCTATATCATTAGTTATTCAAAATAGAGGACTTAACAATTCTAATGGATCAGTTACATTAGGAATTACACCTTTAAATTCTTATAGTTCTTTAAGTGTTGATAATATTACCATAGAAACACTTTCTGCTAGATCGTCTGACACAACGGATATATTATTATCTGTATCTTCATATATTGAAAATGGGACGAAGGGGGGATTAATATTATCACTTCATGATAGTAGTAGCTTTAATCGTTTGGATACTGTATCAATAATTTTTGGAGATCATGAGGAAATCTTTTTTGATGGTGCTGAAAATGGAATGATAGAGTGGAGCGAAGATGATAATTGGGGAACTATCTTTGATGCTTCTGAAGGATTATCAAGTATAACTGATAGTCCAGTGGGAAACTATATTGGTGATTGGGGCACAAGTAAAACACAGTTATCAAGAATAATAAATTTTTCAGGTATTTTTTATCCATTTATTACATTTGATGCAAAATGGAATATTGAACAAAACTATGATTTCGTACAGTTTCAAGCTTCCACAGATGGAGTAAATTGGACACCTCTATCAGGCAATTATACTTCTATAGGATCTGGTAGCGGTGTGCAAACTACTGGCGAACCTATATATGATGGATTGCAAGAAGATTGGATAAATGAATCTATTGATCTTTCTTTTTATACAAATAAACCACAGGTTTGGTTTCGTTTTGCTCTAAAATCAGATGGAGCCGTTGAAGAAGATGGTTTCTATTTTGATAACTTTTATATTCATGGTTATTCAAGGTTTATGAAAGGAGATATTAACCAGGATAATTCAATAAATATTTATGATTTAATCATGTTAATTGAATTTGTAATTTTAGGCAATACATTGCCTGATCAAATATTCCCTTTAGCAGATATTAACTTTGATAATAATATAAACTCTGATGATATTGTATCTCTGATTTATTTGATAATGAATTCATATTAATCAGATAATTATTAATTTTCTTGCCTTCTGGCAATAATTCTCCCAAATTAAGTCTCGCCGCGCATTAAATCTTATGAAAAATATTCTCTATATATCGTTATTTTTGTCATTTGTTGTTTTTATTAATGCACAAGATAAAAAGCCAATTGATCTTGAAGCATACAGTGGCAATTCTTCTATATTATTAACATGGGAAATTCCTGATAAGATTAATTTGAAAGCAATCAGGTTATTTCGTACACAAAATTCATTTACAAATTATTCATTAATAAATGAAACTAGTAATTCAATTGAGCGTTTTTTGGATGAAGAAGTTGAAGGTAAGAGGCCGTATTTTTATAGCATAGAAATTGAATCCTACTCTGGAGATATATTCACTAGTATTATTGACGCACCCCCCTTTGCAAAAGCCTATATTGATAATAATCTTTTTCCAATATTATCTATAGTTGAAAATAAAATAGTAAATAATAATTATAGCGATATTGAAAAACTCCATGATCAAATTTTAAACTATATTATTTCAAATATTATTGTATCTGCAGATAGTAGCCAATTGTATATAATTCAGCGAATGATACAATATAAAGATGATCCATTAACTTCGTGGATGGGATTTGTTGGTTTTAAATCCCTAAACAAATATGAACAATTTCTTTCTGATAAATATTTATATGATGTTAGACAGCAGCTTGAAAGTACTTTAAATAGAGTGGGTTTATTTTTTAATAATCAGTTTTTATTAACTCCCAATGAATGGAAAGAACATTCAACTTTATTTTCCGATTATGTATTAAATAGACTTTTTTCTATTAGAGAGATGTTAATTAATGAAATAAAAATATTAGATACATCCCCGCCTGTTTTACCTCTTGGTACTTGGAAAAATATAAATGAGAAAAATATTGCTAGAATTGCCGTCATTCATCCAGAGCAAGTACAATCTATTGTTCTATTAGACGATAATTATGAGTTAATTGTTGATGAATCAAACTATCAAGAATCCAAAATTATTGATGTTGAGTTAAATGACAATATGAAAAAATATGAATTAATAATAAATGATAATATTCAGAAAATTTTACCTATTGTTGATTTAGAATTTGGATATGGATTATCTCTTGATGATCAATTCTTTATATTAGATGATACACTATTAGGTCCACCAATTATAGTATTACAGCCTATGAAACAATTTTGTTTAAATGAAATTGTTAATATCCCTGAAACCAATCAGATATTTATAGAGCTTCATGGCAATAATAATAGTAATAGTTCTATAGGTTTATTCATAAATGATCTCCTTGTATGGGAGATGGAGATGGATCACTTTTATGGTTTTGATCCAATTTATACTGATTCAGTATTTATGTTCGATGATGATATTCTATTTTTATGGGTTGATTTAAAAGTAAAAGATGATTTTGGATTATGGCAAACAATTGATACTAGAGCAATCTTTTCTGATCATCAAATTACTGAAGGACGAATTCCAGATCATCATGGATGGAAACAATACTCAATATCTACTCTAGGAGAGCCTAATGATCTAGTTAAAAGCGCTACTTCGCAGTTAATGATTCCAGAAATATTTGCTTTATACCAAAATTATCCTAATCCATTTAATTCTGAGACAACAATATCTTTTGATTTATTGCAACCGGCAACAATAAGTTTATATATAAATGATGCAGCTGGGAGAATTATTCATTTATTTTTTGAGGAGAATAGAATGAATAAAGGAATCTATAGTTATAACTGGAATGGAGAAAAATTTTCAAGTGGATTATATTTTATGACTATACAAGCTCAAACTGATGATTATTTGCCAATAATTTTTAGTCGTAAGATGATTTATTTAAAATAGTATTTAGTATGATTAAAGATTTTGATGATGAACTAGCTAGAATGGATGAATTGGAGAATAATTCAGATACTCCAATAAATCAAGCCCTTACTCTAAATGATCCGATAGAAAATTTGTCACTTCGTTCTCACCCTATCGTAGAATCAGGAGAAAACCTTAAATCAGCGATAGAAATATTGCGCGATAAAAAGGTGGGTTCTATTATGATCGAAAAAGATCGTCAAATTATAGGAGTTATGACTGAAAGAGATTTTTTATTGCGTGTTACAGGTAAAGGTTTGGATCTTGAATTAGAATTTGTTGATAATTATATGACTAAGAATCCTGAAACATTGACTCCAAATGATCCAATTTCTTATGCGTTGAATAAAATGCATATTTATGGTATTCGACATATTCCTATTATTAATAAAAATGGGAAAATATATGGTATGATTTCTGTAAAAGATATTATAGCTCATTTAGGCAATTTTTTTGGTGAAGACATTTTAAATCTTCCACCGGACCCATCACAAGATATCCTTGATCGGCCTGAAGGCGGATAATATTAGGCGAATTAATTTTATCGTCTAAACCTTGACTTTAATTTATTATTTAAACGATTTTACCATATGATTCGTTTAGGTTCTACGCTATTAATAATCATGATTTTAAATGGATGCGCATCTCATCCACGTGTTGCAACTAAGCGTATGGAGGTTGGTGAAGTTGAATATGGATATGCATTTTCAATAGAAAATATTTTTCCTTATTTATGGTATCGGAAGGGTGTAAGTGATAGATCAGATATTGGCTTTAGAGTTGGATTACCTATTTATGGGTCTGGATTGGATTATAGTCGACTTTTATATGAAAAAGAAAATAAATGGGATATGTTAAATATAGGATGGAGTTTAAATCCAAATTCTAACTATGATTTAACGTATTATAAGTTTAAGCATGGAAAAAATAAAAAGAATAAACAAAACCCATCAAGTACCTGGACGGGGTTTAGATTTATGTATATTCCAAATGGCATTAGTGATAAAACAAGTTCCCGGATTGGTTTCTTATTTGGTAGGAATTCAGGAAAAAAAATAAGTTTTGAATTAGGATATTATCATGATTTTTCCAGCATGCCTATTGGTGATATTTTTAGCTCAAAATATAAACCTGAAGGAAGATTTGTTGAACTACCACATACGACAAAATTTGGTTTTCCTTCAGAAAATTCACGTATTGTGGGCTTATCACTTCAATTATTTATTAATCTAAGTAACAATATCTCTAAATCTATGACCAATACGGAGCCTTCTCCCGTAGTTGAAAATTAATATTTTACTATTTTAAGATCATTTGGCTATATCCAAATTAGAGAAATCATTATCAACATATCTACTTAATACAGCTTCTTGTATTTATAATGGTAATTCGAAATTCCATCCAATTATTATAACCAATGCATTGAAAAATATTATAGGTGATGTTCGATCAACCCCTTCAAAACTAATATTAGATTTTTTAAATCATCATACTCAAAATTTTAAGCAAAGGACGAATGATAATATCTTTTTGGAAAATATTTCAAAAGAAGAAATTGGATTAACTGTGTTTATCAGCGATCTTGAAGATGCCTGTCAAAATGGAGATTTTGATAATACTCAGAAACACCTCGCAAGAATTTATTTAGCTTCAGATGGCAGTCCTGCAATATTGCAAAATTTAGCAGAGATTGCTCTTCAAAATATTGAAGGAAATGTTATATTTATTTATCATTGTTTGCGTGCTTTTGTTTTTGCTCCTGATAAAGAAAGAGTATGGATATTTTTGCAATGTATAATACAGGTATTATTTAATAAGAAACTTCCAAATCCTCATGCTAGTACAACTATTAAAGAAACAGATATAAATAAATATTTATTGAATTGTAGTGATTTAAATGAACTAAATACTTTATCAGCAGCTTGGAGACTGTTAGAATCAGAATATACACGCCTACCAGGTTTTGAAAGAGAGATATCGTTTTGGCTAAACCAATGTTATAAGATAGATAAAGTTGATATTAGGGAAAAGAACCCTGATGACTTACAATTATATTTAAAAAATAAAACTGATTATTTTGTGACAGTAGCTGAAGATATAATACAATCGGATTCAGATATTATTGACAGACTAATAACTTTGGAGTCATTACGATATTTTACAAAGAGAATTGATATAAATAATCTGCCTGTTATTGCATATAAAATACATTTACTATTGGATAAGCAATGAGAATTGGTAATTATAAATTATATAGCATAGTGACAAGTCAGTTTAGTCTTGATGGAGGGGCAATGTTTGGTATTATTCCAAAGACCCTTTGGGAAAAAGAAGCACCAGCTGATAAGTTTAATCGTATAAACATGGTTACACGATCACTGTTATTAATAGGCAATGATCGTAACATTATAATTGACACTGGTAATGGAGATAAGTGGGATAAAAAATATAGATCCATTTATAATATCAAATTAGATAAGGTAAATTTAAATAATTCTCTTTCAAAAGTCGGACTATCCCAAGATGATATCACTGATGTTTTTTGCACACATTTACATTTTGATCATGCAGGCGGAAATACAACATATAAGAATGAAAGAATTATTCCAACATTTCAAAACGCTAATTATTGGATACATAAAGATAATTGGGATTTGGCCAACTCTCCGACTGAAAAAGATAAAGGTAGTTATTTAGAAGAAAACTGGAAAGTTCTTGCGCAGAATAATATGATACAGTTTATTGAAAGTAAAGATGAGTTCATTCCAGGTGTTAAGCTTTTTATTTCGAATGGACATACAACTGGAATGATGCATCCAATCATAACTGATAATTCTAAAACACTCTTTTATGCTGCAGATATTTTTCCAATGGCAAGTCATTTACGATTGAATTGGGTTATGGCATATGATATAGACCCAGTAAAAACAATAAAGGAGAAGAAATATTTATTATCGAAAATAGTTGATGAGGATTGGATTGTATTTTTTGAACATGACCCTATTAGGCAGGCGTGCAAAGTAAAGTATAATGGTGGGCAATACGGTTTGAAAGAGACGGTAGTAATTAGTGGATGATGATAAAAAAAAAGAAGAATTATTTTTTTCTGGTTTAAAAACATTTAATAGAGGCGACTATTTTGATGCACACGAAATATGGGAAGAACTATGGTCAGAACATTATTTAAAAGATAGAGAATTTATTCAAGGATTAATCCAATTGGCAGTATGTTTTGTGCATTTGCAGAATGGAAATATTAATGGTGCAAGAAGTTTGCTGAATAAATCTACTAAAAAATTAAATAGATTTCCTTATGATCATAGAAATATTAATCTTAAAAAATTGAAGAATATTATTATAGAACTCAATCTTGAATTAGAATTAATAAATAATGTAGCAGAATTTGATTGGTCAAATTGTCCAAGGATATTATTAAATGAGTAATATTTTACTATATACTAATGATTTAGAGCTTGGAACAACTTTATCTGAAAGGTTGTTGCATGGCAACAATACAATTATGTTTGTTGAACAATTGCATGATTTAAATAATGATTCAAATTTATTAATTATTGATTTGGATGATATAGAAATCAAACCAAATACTATTGTCAAAATAATTAAAAAATACTCTACTCTTAAAGTTGTTGGTATAATGAAAGAAATACAAAAAAAGCTATGGAATGATTATCGAAATGCTGGTTGTGAAATGATTTTCCTACGATCCGTACTTATAAAAAATATTGATACAATATTATCCAATTATAATTTAGATAATAATGAATGACTCAAATCGCATTCGTGCTAATAAAATTGTTAATTTATTAGCAAATGAATATCCTAATTCAAAGTGTTCATTGAATTATAAAAACCCTCATGAGTTACTTGTTGCGACAATTTTATCGGCACAATGTACTGATCATCGTGTTAATCAGGTGCTCCCTAACCTATATAGTAAATATCCGAATATTGAATCATTTGCATACGCAGATTTAAAAGAATTATCTGAACATATATTTTCATGTGGATATCATAATCAAAAAGCAAAAAGTATTCAGGGATCCTCACTAGCAATATTAGAAAGATATAATGGAAAAGTACCTGAATCAATGTCTGAACTAATTACACTTCCTGGGGTTGGAAGAAAAACTGCTAATTGCATATTAGGAGAGTGCTTTAATATTCCCTCAATGGTAATTGATACACACATGATTAGAATTATGAATTTACTTGGCCTTGCTACAGCTAAAGATCCAAAAAAGATAGAATTAGAGTTAATGAAAATTTTTAATAAGAAACATTGGGTCAAGATCACCCATATGATCATTGATCATGGCAGAGCAGTATGTATTGCTCGAAGACCACAATGTGATAAATGTATATTATCAGATCTTTGCCCTTCCTCATAAATTTAATTTATCATCGTTTTTTTATTATATTTATTTAAGAATCAATATATATATAGATTCTAGTATACATAAAGCTTGTATAATACAAATAATATGAAGAGCCCATTTTTAACTAAAGTTTTTTATTTTAATGCTGCTCACCAGTATGGACATTCTGAGTGGAGCGACGAAAAAAATTGGGAAGTATTTGGTCCAGATTCTAAAATACATGGTCATAATTATACTTTAGAAGTTATGGTTACAGGCAGCATCAATCATGAGACTGGTTTCATTGTAGATCTTTCACAACTTAAAGACGTTGTGCAGAAAAATGTAATAAATACATTAGACCATTCACAGTTTGATGTTGAAGTGGATTGGTTTAAGGATAAACAACCAAGTACTGAAAACTTAGTTATTTTTATTTGGGATCAAATAGTTAAGGATTTCGATTCAAGAAAGTTACATAGAATTCGATTGCATGAAACACCAACAATATTTACAGATTATTATGGACCAGGATAATAGATTTAAAGAACAGTTTTACCTTGTGCTTGCAGGTATTTTTATTGCTTCTCTTGTAACATGTAACCTGATTGCAAATAAATTTGTAACAGTCGATTTTGGGTTCAAAGTTTTTATAGTTTCAGCTGGTATACTTCCATATCCACTTACATTTCTTGTAACGGATTTGATTTCAGAACTTTATGGACAGAAAAAAGCTAACCTAGTTGTCTTTTCAGGATTTATTGCTTCATTATTTGTTTTGTTATTTCTATGGATTGGCGGGCAATTTAATTCAATACCCTCCTCTATTGTGGATGATGTTGCATATAATTCTGTTTTTCGCAATGCATGGAGGCTTATTGCTGCATCAATGGTAGCATATTTGTTTGCTCAATTTATTGATGTAAGAATATTTCATTTTTGGAAAAGATTAACAAATGGTAAACATTTATGGATTAGAAATAATGGATCAACTATTGTTTCTCAACTTGTAGATACAATATTAGTAATATGCATTTTATTTTTTGGAGTATGGGAATCAGATCAAATTATATCAGCTATTATTGATGGCTGGATATTTAAAATGCTTATGGCATTATTAGATACTCCTATCATATATGGCATACTTTATTTATTAAAAGGTAAAATAGACATCGCACACATTGAAGAAGGATAAAATATGGAAATTAATGAAAAATTAGAAAAATTAACACATCAATTGCTCCTAGAAATAGGTGAAGATCCTAACAGAGAAGGTTTAAAACAAACTCCAGCTCGCGTTTCAAAAGCGTGGAAATATTTTTCCAAAGGTTACAATCAGGATTTGAAAAAGATAGTTAATAATGCAATTTTTAAAGAATCTTCAAAGGATATGGTTGTTGTTCGAGATGTAGAATTCTTTAGCCTTTGTGAACACCATTTATTGCCATTTTTTGGAAAAGCGCATGTCGGGTATATACCAGATGGTCAAATAATAGGGTTATCAAAGATACCAAGAATAATTGATATGTTTTCACGTAGGCTACAAGTCCAGGAAAGATTAACTAATCAAATAGCTGAGGCAATTCATACTGTATTAAACCCTGTGGGCGTTGCAATTGTAATGGAAGGAAGGCATATGTGTATGCAAATGCGCGGTGTTGAAAAACAGAATAGTTTAGCAACTACTTCTACAATGTTAGGAAAATTTAGAGAATCTGTAAGAACACGCAATGAGTTCATGTCTTTAATCAACAGGTGCAGCACTTGATTAATTTTATATTTTATAAATTTTTTAATTAATGTGGATAATTCATTTGATATAATAATTCTAGGAGGAGGACCTGGGGGTTATGTCGCTGCGATTCGGGCTTCTCAATTAGGATTGTCTTAATTGGGGATGTATCCCTACTAAAGCTTTATTAAAAAGCGCTGAAATGATTGATTCCATTAAGAATGCTGATCAATATGGAATTAAAATATCTTCATATAAAATTGAGTATGGTAAGATAATTGATAGAAGTCGACAAATTTCTGAAAGGCTATCCAAAGGAATTTCATTTTTAATGAAAAAGAATAATATTACTCATATTCAAGGAAGAGGAGTTTTTACAGCTCAGGATAATATTGAAGTATCTAAGGGTAAAAAAATTACTAATTTGAAATCAAAACATTTTATTATTGCAACAGGTGGTAGACCTAAGAATGTTCCAGGAGTTACTTTAGATGGTAAACAGATAATTAGTTCAAAAGAAGCTATGATTCTTAAAAAACCCCCTAAGGATATGGTGATAATTGGAGGTGGGGCTATTGGTTGTGAATTTGCTTATTTCTATAATTCGTGTGGCACAAAAATTACTATGATTGAAATGATGGATAGAATATTACCAATGGAAGACAAAGATATTTCTAAAGAATTGAGAAAACAATATATTGATTCTGGAATAGCGATAAATACAAATACTGTTGTTGAAAAAGTTGAAAAATTAAAAACAAAAGTAAAAGTACATGTTAAAAATGGAAGTAAGAAAACGGTTATTGAATCAAGTGTAGTATTAGTTGCCATTGGCCTAACAGGAAATATCGAGGATATTGGGCTTGATTTATTAAGTATAAAAACAAATAATGGATCAATAACTATTGATGATTATGGACAAACAAATATTTCAAATATTTTTGCAATAGGCGATGTATCTGGCCCACCTTGGTTGGCTCATGTTGCATCTGCGCAGGGCCATTTGGCGGTAGAGAAAATTGTAGATCATAATACTGAGCCGATCGATTACAATAATATACCTTCTTGTACATATTGTCAACCCCAAGTTGCATCATTGGGCTTAACTGAAATTCAAGCGAAAGAAGCAGGCTTTAATATTAAAGTAGGAAAATTTTATTTTAAATCCAGTGGCAAAGCCTTATCTATAGGCAAACCAGTTGGATTTGTAAAAATTATTTTTGATTCAAAATATGGTGAATTGTTAGGATGTCATATTATAGGGCCACAAGCCACAGAACTGATCCAGGAATTAGTAATTGCAAAAAGTCTTGAAGCTACATGGGAGAACCTTGCTTACACAATGCATCCACATCCAACACTTTCTGAGTCAATTATGGAAGCAGCTTTGGATGCATATGGAATTGGAGTGCACTAATGATTAATGCGAGAAATACCACTTCAAGAAGTAAAAAGATTGAAATACTTGATTTGGGAATGCAAGCCTATAAGAAATCTTGGAATTTTCAAAAGTCATTACTTAAAAAGAGATCCAATAATGAAATTAATGATACATTAATATTTGTTGAGCATGAACCAGTATACACCCTTGGTAAAAATGCTAATGAAAATCATATACTTCAAAACTATCCAGAAGATATTAAAACCTTTCATATAGAACGAGGTGGAGATGTTACATATCATGGCCCAGGTCAATTAGTTGGATACCCGATTATTGATTTGCGAGACTATAAGAAAAGTATAAGTTGGTATATGCGAACTTTGGAACAGATAATTATTGATACTCTATCTGAATTCAATATTCAATCTGATCGGAAAAATGGATTAACTGGTGTTTGGTATAAAAATGAGAAGATTGCTGCCTTAGGCGTTAGGGTTTCTAAATGGATTACGATGCATGGGTTTTCATTAAATATCAATCCTGACCTTAATTATTATAAAAGTATTATACCATGTGGAATTTTTGAATATGGAGTAACCAGCATGTCAAAAATTCTTAATGAGGATATTGATAAAGAATCAGTTAAGAGTACCCTGAAGATCAAATTTCTTGATCAATTTAAGAATAATCATTTAGCTAGTAAATAATCATGGCTCGTTTATACGGATTTCAAAAAAAAGAGCTAATACGGGTTTATGAGAATATGGTTCTATCTAGAATGCTAGATGAAAGAATGGCAATTCTATTAAGACAAGGAAAAGGGTTTTTTCACATGGCTTGTTCTGGTCACGAAGCTGCGCAAATAGCAGCAGCATTCAATTTACAATCAGCTAAAGATTGGTTTTATCCATATTATAGAGATAGCGCATTTACTATAGGGATTGGTATGACCGCGAAAGATCATTTATTAGCTTTTTTTGCAAAATCAGATGATCCATCTTCAGGGGGACGGCAAATGCCACATCATTATGGTAAACGCGATTTAAATATTGTGACACAATCAAGCCCAACAGGAACACAATACTTGCAGGCTATTGGATGTGCTATGGCATGCAAATTAAACAAGAAAAAAGAAGTTGTTTATGTTTCATCTGGTGAAGGAACAACAAGCCAAGGAGATTTCCATGAAGCCTTAAATTGGTCTAGTAGGGAAAAATTACCTGTAATATTTCATATTCAGGATAATGATTATGCTATCAGTGTGCATATTTCTGAACAAATATCTGGTGAATCTATATTCTCGATGGTTTCAGGATATCAACATCTTGCAAGATTTGACGTTGATGGTTCCGACTATTTTGAAACACATCTAGCTTTTAAAAAGGCAGTAGATAGAGCTAGAAAGGGAATGGGCCCAGCAGTAATTATATCTCACGTTGATAGATTGAAACCACATTCATCATCGGATGATCATTTAAAGTATCGTACAAAAAAAGAAATTGCTAAAATGGAAAAAAATGATCCAATAAAAAAGTTTTCTGATGAGTGTATTGCAAATGAAATAATAAAAAAGGAAGATTTGGATAAGCTGGATAAAAAATTAAAGAATCAAGTTGAGAAAGATGCGGATTGGGCGGAAAATAAAGAGCATCCTGATACAGCATCTGCTACTAATCATATTTATAGCGGTTATTCTCCTGATTATGATAGTCATCATAATATTTTGAATGATAACACTGTTTTTGTAGATGCTATTAATCATGCGCTTGCGGAAGAAATGGATAGAAATAAAAAAATGATTATTTATGGTCAAGACATTGCAGATCCAAAAGGTGGAGTATTTACTGCGACTAAAGGGTTAACGGATAAATATGGAAAGGAAAGAGTTTTTAATAGTCCTCTTGCGGAATCTTCAATTATTGGATCAGCTATTGGTTTAGCAACAGTCGGTTATAAACCGGTTGTTGAGATACAGTTTGGTGATTATATATGGACAGCTATGATGCAAATACGTAATGAACTTGCTACAATACGATATCGATCAAATAATGCGTGGTCTTGCCCTGCAGTTATACGTGTACCAGTAGGAGGATATATTCATGGAGGATTATGTCATAGTCAATCAATTGATGGTTATTTTATTCATATGCCAGGGATATATATTGCCTATCCATCTAATGCCTCTGATGCGAAAGGGTTATTGAAAATGGCATGCCGAATGGACGATCCTGTAATATTTATGGAGCACAAGAGTTTGTATCGTCAAAGCTATGCATCATCCCCTGAACCTGATGATGAGTATTTGATTCCTTTTGGTAAATCAAAGATAATTCAAAAAGGATCTGAGTTAACAATTATAACTTGGGGAGCTATGGTACAATTGAGTATTGAGGCCGTTAATCATTTGAGTCTTGATGAAGATATGATTGAGATTATTGATTTACGGACATTGAATCCATTGGATTTTTTATCCATTCAAACATCTATAGAAAAAACGGGTAAGGCTTTAATCGTCTATGAAGATAATCTGACAAATGGACCTGGCGCTGAAATATCTTCATTAATAAGCGATCATTGTTTTGAAATGCTTGATGGGCCCATTAGAAGAGTTGCGTCTAAGGATAGCCCAGTACCTTATAATATGTTTCTGGAAGAAGATGTGTTACCACAAGTAGAAGATATTAAAGAAACCTTAATAGAATTATTGGAGTATTGATGTTAGTTGATATAATAATGCCAAAAATGGGTGAATCAATTACCGAGGGAACAATAATTGAATGGCGCAAGAATGTTGGAGATACTGTTGATAAAGATGAAATCTTTTTAGAAATCGGAACTGATAAAGTAGACTCAGAAATTCCTTCACCAGCAGCTGGTGTATTAGTAGAAATATTGGCCAAACCAAATGATGTTATAGATGTTGGAAAAGTCATTGGTAGGATAAATACTGATGTTAGCGCTAAATCTGATGCCATCATTACTGGTGTAACAGCATCGGAAAAAGAAAATATTCAAGAAATTAAAACTCCAAAGGTTGATATTAAAAAAGACCCCATAGTTCCTAAAAAGAAATTAGATAAACCCAAGCGATCTTTTTTTACTCCTGTAGTTATGAAAATTGCCAATGAGAATAATATTACAATGAATGAGCTTGAATCGATTAAGGGTTCAGGTAGAAGCGGGAGGGTGACAAAAAAAGATATTTTATTTTATTTAAAAAGCCATGGAAGACCATCTGAAGAACTGAATGAAATAAAAATGAGTGATAAGGTGGTTGAGATGGAATATATGAGAAAAAGAATTGCCGATCGCATGCGTACTAGTTTAGATACTGCAGCTCATGTATATGTAATGACAGAAGTTGATATGACAGATATAGTTAATTATGTTGTTGAAAATGAAAACTCATTCTTTGATAAAGAATCATTTAAGCTTACATATACTCCTTTTATTGTGAACGCGGTTGTTAAAGCGATCAACCAATTCCCTTTGATGAATTCTTCCATTGAAGGAAATGAAATAATACATAAGAAAAATATAAATATTGGCTTAGCTGTATCCTTAGATGGCGGGCTAATGGTGCCAGTCATAGAAAATTGTGAGGAAGTAAATTTTCTTGGATTGTGCAGGCGAGTTAATGATCTTTCAGTTAGAGCTCGCTCGAAAAAACTTCAACCTGATGAGCTTCAAGGATCAACATTTTCAATTTCTAATTTTGGGGTTTTCAATGTTACAATGGGAACACCAATTATTAATCAACCAAATGTAGGTATACTAGGAGTAGGTGCGATTAAAAAACAACCAGTTGTTATAGAAAGTGACTTAGGAGACACAATTGGTATTAGGAGCCAGATGATTCTAAGTTTGGGTTTTGATCACCGACTTATAGATGGAGCTGAGGGGAGCAAATTTATTGAAAAAATTAGATTAGAAATTGAAAATATGGAATTGATGGATCTTTTTTAATGGCAATAGATCATGTATTAAAACTCTATTCTGAAACAATTCAGTCTCCATATCTGCATTATGGATTTTGGGATAATCCAGAAAGTATAAACTCTGATTTATTATCTATTGAAGATATAGTAATAGCACAAGGGCGATATATTGAACATCTTTCCTCATTTATACCCGAAGAAGTGAATAAGATTATTGATGTTGGTTGTGGAGTGGGAGGAAATGCTGCATATTTAAAAGAAAAAGGTTATGAAATTGATGTATTGTCACCAGATGTATATCAAGAGGAGTTCATAAATAAAAAGTTTAATGGTGAAATGCGTTTTTATAAAACAAAGTTTGAAGACTTTAAATCTAACACAACTTATGATTTGATTCTTGAGAGTGAAAGCGCATGTTATATTAAAATTAATGAAGGGTTTTTTTCTGCGAATAGAGCGTTAAGAGATGGGGGATATTTATTAGCAGCTGATTATTTTGTATATAATTCTAATAATCAAAGTCCTCATTTAAAATCTTCACACAGAATGGATGAATATCTTAATATCGCCAAGTTGTCAGGGTTCAAGTTATTGAAAGAATATGATCAAACAGAGAATACGATGCCTACCTTGGATGCTGCATTAAAGTTTATTAATCGATTTATTTTTCCAACAGCTGAATATCTTCAATATTCTATTCAACGTAAAAAGCCCAAGACTTATCGATTATTAAGATCTTTATTAAAAAAAAGAATCTCAAAGAAAATGGATCAACTAGATTTAATGAGTAGTGATGAGTTCAGAAAATATAGAAAATATATGATTTACTTGTTTCAGAAAGTATAATATATATGAAAGTAGAAACGAAAAAACAATATAAGCCTAAAATTAAACTTCAAATCAGGGATGGATATAGATTTGTTGATAAAGTGGTTAAGAAAAATAATTTACATACTGTCTGTGAAGAGGCAAGGTGTCCTAATATTTATGAATGCTGGGATAGGGGTACTGCTACAATAATGATTCTAGGTGATACGTGCACAAGAGCATGCGGCTTTTGTTCTGTTAAAACAGGGAAACCTACTTGGAATGATCCAATGGAGCCAGTTCGCACAGCGCTTGCAGTAAAAAAGATGAATCTTCGGCATGTTGTAATTACATCAGTTGATCGTGATGATATTAAGGAAGATTATGGTTCAACTATTTGGGCAGAGACAGTAAAACAAATCCACCACCATGTTCATGATTGTACTGTTGAAGTACTAACCCCAGACTTTAAAGGTGATCAATCAGCTTTGTTAAGAGTTTTTTCAGCTAAGCCTGAAATATTTAGTCATAATGTTGAGTGCGTTGAAAGAATTAGTAAAAATGTACGTAATCAAGCAGATTGGAATAGAAGTTTAAATGTATTGAGATTTGCAGTTGATGAAGGAATGGAAACAAAAACTAGTATGATGGTAGGTATAGGCGAAAGAAACGATGAAGTTATTGATACAATGAAGCAAGTAGCTGGGATAGGTGTTTCAATTTTTACTATAGGACAATATCTACAACCAACAAATAAACATTTACCTGTTGATAGATATGTTTCAGATGCAGAATTTTTTAATTATAAATCTATTGGCTATGAATTAGGGTTTTCAGTAGTAGAATCTGGATCATTAGTACGTAGTTCATATCATGCAGATGAGCAAGCAAGATTATTGAATGCTAAATCAAAAAATAATTATGAATAGTAAGTATATAGTTGTTGCCTTGACTTTTATTGCTGGAATTGTTTTGGTGCAATTGGCATCCAAAGATCAGCCAAATTCATTCACTAAAGAAAATAATAGCCACTTAATTAATAATGCTAAATCTAATTTTATTCGAATTGGTAATTTAATTGCAAGATTACCAAATAATTGGACAGCTGTAAAACCATCAAGTTCTATGCGATTAATGGAATTTCATGTAGGGGAGAACAATACAGATGCGTCAATGGCGGTCTTTAAAAATATTGGTGGAACTATCGATGATAATTTGAAAAGATGGGCTGGACAGTTTGGATACAAATTATTGGATGAAGATGTTAAATTAACTAATGAAGTAATTAATGGGATTGATTTTCATATAATTAGTATTTTAGGAACCTATACTAATACAATGGCATTTTCTCCTAATGCTACAAATCCAAAGGATAATTATAGATTATTAGGAGCAATTGCAAATACATCGGATGGATTATATTATTTTAAAATGACAGGGCCAAATGCAATTATTAATAATGAGATTGAAGAATTCTCGAATTTTATACAATCATTAAAATATGATAATATTGGATGATAAATTATAAAAAGGAATATATGGCATATTTATTATCTATCTGTATGCCATATTAACAGATAATTTTACTTGGTACATTATTTGCGTAAATTATATCTAAACAATTTAAGGAAGAATTATGCCTGAAAGATTTGATAAAGATGTAGAATCAAAACCTATTTCTGATAATGATAATTATCCTGTAATGCCTCTAAGGAATACAGTGTTATTTCCACAACAAGTTATACCTATATATATCGGTCGTGAAAAATCATTAAAACTTATTGAGGATCTGGGAGATGGTGATAAGCATATAGTTGTAGTTGCACAGGAAGATGGATCAATTGAGGATCCTAAACCTGAGGATTTATATGCTTATGGTACATTGGGAGTAGTGTTAAAAGTTTTTGATATGCCTGATAATAGCAAATCTGCAATTGTTCAAGGCATTGAAAGAGTTAAATTAATTAGTTTTGGAGAGCCAAATCCATATTATAGGGTAGTAGTTGAGAAAGTTAGTGATCAACCCATAGATGATGAATTAGAAGTTGAAGCATTAGCTAAAAATTTACGAAATACCTTTTCTGAATTAATTCAAGTTGCCCCAAATCTAACTGAAGAGCATTCTGGTATGTTATCTAATATCCAGAAACCATCACGTTTAGCTGATAGAGCTGTATCGCTACTTACTGTTCCAAATAATGAGAAACAGGATGTGTTAGAAGAGCTTGATGTTAAAAAGAGGGTTGAAAAAACTAATACTTTACTTACTAGAGAAATACAACGGATAAAACTTGGTGAAGAAATACAGACTGAGGTGCATGATGAGATCTCTAAAACACAAAGAGAATATTATTTACGAGAACAAATGAAAGCGATAAAGCGTGAGCTTGGTGAAGATGAAGAAACAGTAGATATTAAAGAACTTGAAGATAGAATAAAAGCTGCAAAATTATCTGAAGAGGCAGAAAAGGTAGCAATCAAAGAGCTGGAAAGATTATCACGTATTCCAACGCAATCTCCTGAATATTCTGTTTCTAGAACTTATATTGAATGGTTAGCTGATTTACCATGGAGTAATTCTAGTGTGGATCAGATTAATGTGAAAAAAGCTGAAAAAATTCTTGATGAAGATCATTATGGATTAGAGAAAGTAAAGGAAAGAATTCTAGAATATTTAGCAGTGAGAAATTTAAAACAAGAACGCAACACTGATGGTGGAATAAGAGGTCCCATTTTATGTTTTTCAGGACCTCCAGGAGTAGGTAAAACATCTCTAGGACAATCTATAGCAAAAGCTATTGGACGCGAATTTGTAAGAATGTCATTAGGGGGTGTTAGGGATGAAGCTGAAATTCGTGGACATAGAAGAACTTACATAGGAGCTTTACCGGGAAGAGTGATTCAATCCATGAAAAAAGCTGGAACGAATAATCCAGTATTTATGCTTGATGAAATAGATAAACTTGGTTCTGATTTTAGAGGAGATCCTTCATCTGCAATGCTCGAGGTATTAGATCCTGAGCAGAATGATAAATTTAGCGATCATTATTTGGAAGTAGACTTTGACTTAAGTAAAGTAATGTTTATAACTACAGCAAATTATCAAGATGCTATTCCTCCTGCCTTGAGAGATCGAATGGAAATACTTGATTTCAGTGGTTACATTGAGGATGAGAAAATCAAAATAGCTCAACAACATTTGCTTCCAAAGCAAATTGAAGAAAATGGGCTTAATAAAAAAGAAGCTTCACTAGATAAAGCGGCTATTAGTGAGCTCATACGCTCCTATACAAGAGAATCAGGTGTTAGGAACTTGGAAAGAGAAATAGCAAATGTATTAAGAAAAATTGCTCGAGATATAGTTGAAAAAAGAGCTAAAAGAATTCGAGTTACTAGAGCAAAAGTTTTAGAATATTTGGGCGCTCCAAGATTCTATTCAGAATTAGCAGAAAGAACAACAAAACCTGGCGTTGTGACAGGTTTAGCGTGGACTGCTGCTGGTGGAGATATTTTATTTATTGAGTCTTCAAAAATGAAAGGAAAGGGTGTATTAACTTTAACTGGTCAACTTGGTGATGTAATGAAGGAGTCAGCAACTGCAGCGCTAACATATGTTAGATCCCATACAGATATACTAGGGATACCAGATGATTTCCATGAAAAGACAGATATACATGTGCATGTTCCTGCTGGAGCTATCCCAAAAGATGGTCCCTCAGCTGGTGTTAGTATGTTTACATCAATCGTTTCATTAATGACTGGAAAACCTGTTAAAGATAAAGTAGCAATGACTGGAGAAATTACTCTTAGAGGAAATGTATTACCTATTGGTGGAGTGAAGGAAAAAGTAACTGCAGCACACCGTTCAGGTATAAAACATATTATTTTACCTGATCATAATAAAAAAGATCTTGAGGATATTCCTGATCATATTAAAAAAGATTTAAATTTCTATTTTGCTAAGGAAATAATGGATGTGATAGATATTGCTATCCCAGGATTAAATGGTAAGAAAAAAAGGACGATAAGAAAAACTAACTCAAAAGTAAAAAAAGCGTCTTAATTTCGCCCGGTTTTTGGGCGCTTAGCTCAGTTGGTCAGAGCGCCGCCCTTACAAGGCGGAAGTCATAAGTTCGAGTCTTATAGCGCCCACTCTTAGAAGCCCTTGATTAACGTCAGGGGCTTTCTCTTTTAAACACCTATCCATTTAGTCAGCCACCACGTAGCACTTAGTCAAATATATACTATATGCAAGTAAGGTTTATGCAAGTAAGGTACACCAAGGTGGATTAATACCGCTTGGGTATATGGT
>LWDU01032267.1_pt1 | contig 32131 bp, 30 predicted proteins | sample 727161 | NCBI WGS metagenome assembly LWDU01 (sample SAMN04566230, study PRJNA314399) | hydrothermal vent metagenome | isolation source: deep sea hydrothermal plume seawater | place: Mexico: Gulf of California, Guaymas Basin | collected 2004-07-11 | reverse complement strand
CGTCATTATCGATACCATCGGCACAATTGCCCTCAATGTCAGAGTCCGAACCACCAAGAAGTCCACCGACTCCATCGTCACTTGCGACGACGAAAATGATGAGAGCAAGCATGATTGCAATGCCGATTGCAAGAGCATTTCCATTGCTCTTATTCTCGACAATGACCGTGATTTCGGTCTTCTCGTTCTCATCGGATGACATTCGGCTCAGTTGCCTGAGGTTGGCTCATAGATATTGTCTTCACGGTTCATTCGTCCCGAGAATGGACCCAAATCAAATGGAATCCAAATCGAGATTTGATAAAACAATCACAATGTTCTAATTGCTGAGCCCACACTTGCTTTGAAAATTCTGGAACCATCTGCTTCTCGTGGAATTCTCCAAGATCACCCTTTTTCTCCGAAGTAGAACACGTAGAATAATCTCGAGCCAATTTTTTGAATGTCTTGAGTGGTTTTTTTGATTTTAAAATTTCATCTAAAATCGCTTGAGCTTGAGATTTAGTGCCTACTAAAATATGGCGGGCAAATGCGTATCGGCCTGGCATCCTCATTCGAGTGGCCTCCTCAATACCTCAACGATAACCCGGTCTAATTTATGTGTTATCCACCACATTAAAATTGGTATCGGAAAGAAAATCACCCCGTAGGTTAGAGAGTAAACAAGTCCTAACCAACCAAGAGAATAACATATGACCAAAGCGATTGGTATTGGGTGGACAGAGATTATCGGTAAAACAGATTTGAAAACCCGATAGTGTAAACCTATCAATAACATCAAGCTTACCTCTGCAAAAAAAGATGGGATTTTTATGCCGCTCGTCTGGCCCTCATATACCGATTTAACCGGGACGTGGGCAATCGACCAGCCCTCTGTGCTAAGGCGCATCAACCACCAATTTGGATAACCATATCCTTTCCAAGATCTACTCCAGTCCCATTGGCTGAGAACCTCGCTTGATGTCGCGGTATATCCACATTGAGAATCTCTAATGGTTTGGCCACAAGCCAATGTGGTTAGAAATGATAACAACAAGGTACCAAACCTGCGAATCTTAGGCATCTTTCCGGCACGATCTAATCTTTCACCTTTGACATGATGTGCTTTCGAATCGATTATCGGTTGTAATAATGAGGTCAAATCCGATGGATCCATCTGGCCATCTCCTGCCATTACAACCGAAATAAACCTGCCTTCGATTTTGGCTAATAAGTGCTTATGGCCCGCATCTATAGCAGCGCCAACACCTTCTCCTTCCAGTCTTATCAAATCGGCATTAGCAACCAATGCTCCGGTTCGATCGGTCGAACCATCATCGATGACAACGACCTCATCGACCAGTTCAGGCATCATTGAGAGCACTTTGGGAAGGTGCTCTTGCTCATTTCGAGCCGGGATGACGACCGCGACCTTCCAATCCTCGAACATGGCCCTTCCTGCACTAACTTAGCCATGAACTTCATGGAGGTTGAGCGACACCGTCGCAAACATGGAGGGTCTAAGAGTCGTCATTATTGGCAAGGATTTTGACTTGCGCCTAGTCTCCTTAGTCGTTAGAGCTCGAGAGAGTGCTGATGAGGTTTTGATCTTAGATCTCGGTAGTACAGATGATACTATTGAATTGGCTAAAAAGATTGACTGCAAGGTTATTTCTTATGAGGGTGACCTTAGTGCCCCAAGTTTGGCTCGAGTATTGCTCGAAATGGATGAATATGATTCCACCCTATTGGTAGTTGTCAATAAATCTTTCAGATTACGAGATTTGCCACTATTGGTAAATCGGGCGAGAGAAAACTGGGATGTCCACATGGCATTCCAAGTTGACCAAGATGAGGGGATCAATCCCCAAGAGGTGATTTATGAATCGGCTACAGTTACACATCTTGCCGCTTCTAGATTCGGCCTTGAAGCACTTTCCGATGCACCACAGATATCCTCACCTATCGATTTGCCTAGCGAACTCAAAGTTCGTGTTATCCCCTCGATGGCACCTCCGGCGGTCCAACAAAGAGAATCCTTAGCTACCGCCTCAAAATTTGCCCAACTATTCTACTGGATGATCGAATCCAAACACCCAATGCTGCTCTTTGGTATTCCTGGAACAATTTTGTTCTTTATCGGATTCAAATTATCGGGTAATGCATTAGACAATTTCAATGAATGGAATCAATCAACTGTGGGATTTGGCTTAGCGGTGATCGCAGTCACATTAATCGGTTTATTTGCGATGATGGTCGGCATTATTCTCTACATTATGGGCAAACAGGTGCGGCAAATTCAAGCGCAGTATGATGATTGGCCAAAAACTGAATGAGGTGATTTTTTGAGTTATTTGATATGTTTTGATATGGATCGCGTTTTGGTAGACCATCTGTCGACTTGGCAATATGTTTACGACAAATTAGGCGTGTCAAACGAAGAGGCATTCTCTCTATATAATCAGGGGCTGCTAGACGAATGGGATTGGCTCAAAATGGATATTTCCCTAATGAAAGAAACTTATCCGACCCTTCAAGATGAACTTCTACGCCAAATGTGTGAAGGTACTCCTTTGATGAATGGCATTTTTGCTTGCTTGGATTGGTTGGTAGAGAATGGCCATCAAATAGCGATTATTAGTGGCGGAATGCAAGAGACCGCTCGACAAATTGCAATAAAATATCCTAGTGATTCTCCGTGGAGAAAACGCTGGGGTGGTATCGACCGTCACCGCGGCTGCGATACAAAATTTCACGTATTTACAAATGGCTGGTTAAGATTGAGCGATGGTTCAATCTGTGATTTCGGAAGATACCAGGTTCAGATGCACGGAAAAGGATCTCTTGTGAAAATGTTGCAACGAAGATTGAACATTGGCAAAGAGAAAACCATCTCGATTGGCGACTCGGCAGGAGATATTGGCATGTTTGAACAAAGCGGGCTTTCGATTTGCTTCAATCCATGGGATGAAAAGCCGGTCGCAGTCGCAGATCTTACGATTCGGACTACAGATTTAAACGATGTACTACGAGCGATCCAAAACCATATGGCTCTATGAGTTAGCCGAAAAGACAGCCGGCTCTGGTCCAACCGGCAACTCTTCGTATTCCTCAGGTTTCAAGTCTCTTTGTACAGCATCTGGCGATAAAATCTGAGAATGGCCATGAGGATCTAAGAACTCGAGGGTGATCGCTCTAGGTATGGGGTCTTCTTTCAACTCGAGAAGAGTTGTGTGCATCTCTTGTAAAGTCTTGATGTCTTCCATCGGTGCATCTTCAGCATAGCATTGACGGGTTACCATGATGATGATGTCCATGAATCTGTTGACCACGCCTTCAATGTTGGATACATAGCCGGTCGAAGCGGTACCTGGCTTCACCTCCAAATCCAAATCTGGAACTCTCACCGTGCAAGAGGAGGATCTTACCACCCGTACACTCATATGCTCTGGTTTTGATATTACCAAAGTACTCGCACCAGGCTTTTTGCCGTCTGCTGGCAAAAAATCGGTTTGGCGCCAGCCGCATGCGTTGCATAAAACTGTGATTTGAGTGTGTTCGCCAAAATATGGAATCTCGTCGATATGAGTTAACATCTTGAGTTGACCTTCGACCGAACACATCGGACATGGCATTTCGATATCTTGTTCGGTCATAGGAATCCGCCTTGACCCAAATCTTCAACATCCTCGGCGAAGGCCTCGTTTTCAACCCCTCTCACACCACGGCAACCGGGGGGCAATAGCATCAATCTGGTATCGGTCAATCTTACGATTTGGCCGTTGAGGTCACCTTCGATGAATTTGTTGAGCCGAAATAAGGCGGTATCGAGCTCTACGCTCCTCTCCATTAATTTCTCCATCTGTACGATTGCGGCATCGCCATCTGCAAGCCAATCAAGAAGGACTGGGATGCCGGTTAAATCGTGCAAAACCGCACGATGAAGGACCAATCCAGTCGAAACTCTCGGCACGGGTGCATCAGGAAAAAGTATCTCCAAATCATGGTAAAGCGTTTCTTCTTTCCTAACTTGTTTGACAGTTGGTGCCGATGGCAAATCAATATTTCTAGGGGGTGCACCGGAGAAGTCGTCGAGCGAGACTGGCTTGTGTTCTTCCTCGCTCATAGCCTACATGGTGTGACGGTTGGTTGATAAGGGTCCCGCGAGACGAGGGTTTGTTCCCGGCGTTTGTACGGGGACTCTCTTGTGGGGGTATCATTTTGGACGAATCGGGACCAAGCGTAGTTAAGACCGGAACCAGTACTATTGGAATCACTTTCAATGGTGGTGTGGTTGTGGGTGCAGATCATCGAGCGACCATGGGTCATTTCGTTGCAAATAAGAGTGTTCAAAAACTTTTCAAGATCGGTGAAAACCTCGCTTTAACAACCGCTGGATTGGTAGGTCACGCGCAATCTCTTGCTCGAACTCTCGCGGCTGAGGTTTCTCTTTTCGAATTGCGAAGAGGAGCCCAAATGACCGTAAAGGGCGCAGCAACACTTACTGCAAACATCCTCTCCGGCAAACCTCATTGGGTTCAATTGCTCATCGTAGGTGTTGACCCAGATGGCGGATCGGTTTACTCGATAGATTCTGCAGGCGGTTCGATTCCAGACACATATTGTGCAACAGGATCTGGTTCACCCTATATGTACGGTGTCTTAGAAGATGGATTCAGCGAAAACATGACTAGAAATCAAGCGGTAGCTCTTGCTGCTCGTTCACTCTCGGCATCGGCTCAACGAGATGCCGCTTCCGGTAACGGAATGGACTTAGCAGTCATTACCCTCAAAGATGGATACGTCCAAGTCGACCAATCCGAGATCGCTAATGCTCTAATACGTTAAGCGGTCATTCGAACTCCACCCGCGGGCAAATGGTTCGCAAACCCAATGATTTGGGTTTACCTTTTTTCCTGTGGGTAGGTAGGTGATTAAGTATGAGACTTAGTTTCAAAGAGATGAAAGATGAAATTGCAAAGATAGTTCCGAAAGGAGTCGAATATGAGGTCAGCCTTGAGGCTGGTGATATCTCGATAATAACCCCGTCACCCGATTTATTCGGTGGCGGCGAAGGTCTGATTGGTAAGATTGCAAAATCTATCAAGCGCCGAATCGTTTTGCGACCAGATTCTTCGATAATGCTTCCTGAAGATCAAACCGAGACTTTTATTCGAGAATTATTAGAAGAAAAAGCCGGAATAAAAATGATTTATTTCGATTCTTGTTATTGTGAAGTCACAGTTGTCTGTGAGAATCCAGGTCTTGCTGTAGGACGAAGGGGAGCAAATGTCAAGGCGGTTCGAGATGAATGCGGGTGGTTGGTTAAATTCGAGAGAACCCCGCCGATCCACTCTAAAACAGTTCACGATATTAGAGGCTATAGAAGTAGCAACGCAAAGGAGAGAAGAAAGTTATTAAAAGACTTTGGACTGAATATTTACCGACCAAAAAGACCAGGTTCTTTTTGGGTTAGAACCACTGCATTAGGTTCATATCGAGAAGTTGGAAGAGCTTGCCATCTAGTTACTACCAACGAGAGCAAGGTCATGATCGATGTTGGTGTCAATATCGCTTCGGACACCGATCCAATGCCATATTTCACCGCACCAGAAGCATTGCCAATGGAAAAACTCGATGCTGTCGTCTTAACCCACGCCCATTTGGACCACGCAGGCATGCTCCCGGTTCTATTCAAATACGGCTACCGAGGACCGGTTTATTGTACTCCTCCCACACGTGATCTTATGCTATTATTGCAAACAGATTTCCTCAAAGTTGGTGGTGCAGAAGGTAAGAGAGCACCCTATGATATGGAAGATATTCGAACGGCCATGAAACACGTAGTCGATGTCGATTGGGGACAAACCGTCGACATCACTCCCGACGTAAAGTTGACATTCCATAATGCGGGTCACATTTTAGGTTCATCTTCGGTTCACCTTCACGTCGGCGAGGGTAAGCATAATATCGTCTTTTCTGGCGACCAAAAATATGAGAAATCTTGGCTATTCGATGCCGCAAGTAATCGATTCCCTCGCTGTGAAACCCTGGTCATCGAATCAACCTACGGTGCAGCTGGAGATTTCCAACCTTCTAGAGAAGAGGCAAATCAAGAATTACAGGACATCGTTAGTAGAACCATCCAACGCGGTGGCAAATTGATCTGTCCGGTCTTTGCGGTAGGTCGTTCACAAGAAGTAATGATTGCAATCGATGATCTATTCCGTTCAGGTGCAGTAAAGCCGGTTCCGGTTTATCTTGACGGTATGATTCAAGAAGCGACAGCAATTCATTCGGCTCATCCGAATTATTTGACACAATCATTGCGCAAGAGTTTGCTGAAAGACGATGGACAAAACCCATTCACCAGCGAATGGTTCCGCCCTGTTCAAGGGAGGGATATGCGTGAGTCTATCACTTTGGACAGCAGCCCTTGTATCGTGTTGGCTACCAGCGGAATGCTCAATGGCGGCCCGGTGATGAATTATTTCCAGCATTGGGCTCATGAACCTAGAAACGCACTTTGCTTTGTTGGTTATCAAGCTGAAGGAACTCTTGGAAGAAGGCTTCAAAAGGGATTCTCTGAGGTTCCAATGATTATCAATGGTCAAACCGAAATTGTAAAAATCGGATGTGAGATGGCGACAATCGATGGTTTTAGCGGCCACTCAGATCGCAGACAATTAATAGAATTCATCGAGAATATGAGCCCAAGGCCGAAGAATGTCATCTGTCATCATGGCGACTATTACAAGTGCAATGAATTAGGTCGAACCTTGCGTGAAAAATTCAAAGTTAGGACCTACGCACCTCAAAACCTTGAGACCATTCGCCTCTGTTGATGTTCACCCGCATCAAATTGATGTAGGCCAGAACTAATTTGATGTAGGCCAGACACTTGTCAGGTGTGTTTTTCATCGGACTTCGTCCGATTTAGCGAGTGGAGGGTGCAGGGAGTAAGCCCCTTTCTGTTCCCGTTTTACCGGTGACTGCATTCAACTATGCGTCCTACCTGTCCCTAACGCGCCGCATTATCGGTACTGTTTGGACTTGCTCCGGCGAGGTTGTTCGTCTCATCGACCACGTGGCAATCTCGTCCTTTCAGATTCATCGTACACACCTCGTATCGTATCGTTTCTGCACCATTGACCGACCCATTTCTGTGTCTCGACTTTGTGTCGACCGCCTGCACTGTGGAGAGGGGACTTTCCTCAGACTCGAAGTCTGTCAGCAGTCCTCCTGCACCCTCCAAGCAAGATGTGTGAGCGATTAGTTCTTCAACCCATTGGGTGGGGTTGAATCAATAATAATCTTCATCATCATATTTTCGGTCCTTTTTTGGACCGGTGATAATTAGGAATCCCAGCAGAAGTATCAGTACTCCGGTTATGATACCAAATCCGGTTAACATAGCATTATCCACGCCCTCGAATCCACCAACCACGTAAGTGCTTGCTCCCTCATCGATTTGAATTGGATCTGTTCGTGCTTCTAATCCCTCGGGGGTCGATACCTCAATCCAGGCTGCTCCTTCGTTTTCAGGGATCCATTTAATCTTGAATGTAGTACTGTTTTCTCCACCAACAATGATGTTTACCACTTCGAGGAGCACTCTATTTCCGCCGGATTCAACCGCTTCGATTCTAACGCTGGTCGAAGCGTCGACAGAGCCAGAATTATGAACGGTTATGTTAAGCCATAATGTATCGAAAATTTCCGGGTGCCTATTTAGCAATTCAATATCATCGGAATCAATACTTAATTTTGCTCGTCTTTTTTCTAATTGTAAGACTGCGATTGGAGATTCCTTATTGTTGAATCGATCATCGATCTGTTGCCCTGCATTGTCTTGGCCACTTACCCAAATCCATAAATCCCATCCAAGGTCTCTGCTGGAATTAGGCAAAATCGATTCTAAATCAATTATTCCTTCAACCGGAATGGATCCTCCAGAACCGGTACCAGCGATCAATTCCATCGTAACATTTCCACCAATAAATGAGAGTTCGGTCAGAGTTCTTCCCTCTGGCATCAGAATCCAATGTAAGCGCAAAGATTCAACGTCGAGACCTTCTGGCTCATCGATCATGAATTCGAATCGCAAATTTTCCCAATCTCTCTCCTCGATGACATTTTCTGCTGAAGGCGAGAGGAGTTGGGTTATTCTCGGAGCATTAGAATCAACGATCATCCAAGCGACGACCGCTTGATCATCGGTTCTATCGATAACTCCAATCGGCAAGTTGGCTAAATCTAAGGAGATGGGGTAGATTCCTGACTGATTCGGCGCTATTAACGACATAGATAATCGACCGTTTGAGCTCACTCCATATTGGCTATCATTCCCGATTGCGGCCAAAATATCAACACTGAAATCAACCGGAACATTGCTCTTAGACCAAATTACATCGGCTTCTAATATTGCGATTGAACCCGGGGACACGAATACATTTGAATCTGAAAAGGCAACAGTATTGGCATCGATTTCAAGTTCACCCGAAAAACTCCACGAGTCGCTTTCGAGTTCCAATCTATGAGATTGTCCCGCATTATCTCGAGCGGTAATTCTGACCCACCTTTCGATTGAAGAGTCCGGATTAAATGACCAACGGAGCGAGATGTTGACCTGCAAAATGAACATTTCAGCAAAGCCTGAGAATTAATGTCGAATCACTCGAAGTACAACCATCAATAGGGTCCCAATCGATAAGCAAATTTTCAGTCGAATCCGCTGCTAAATCGATTTCGACCGCCGAGATGTCGCCGTATCCGTTGACATCCTTTAGGGGTATTAGCAAAGAATATTCTTGATCGGGGTGGAGCCAAGTTCCACTATGTTGCCAACCCAATCCATCCGCCAAGACCTCAGGTGCTCCATCTGGTCCGAATTTAATCGTGAATAAGGGATCGTTGGACGACCCAGCATCAGGCATGAGATGGCCGGCTGGGTCGGCTACTTCGAGCCAGCCCGACAATGTATCGCCGATGCTGGCTTGGGAGATGTCGAACAAAAGGAGGTAATCTCCTTGGTAGGTATTGAAGTCGTCAGGCAAAACCAAATCGACCTGAATCGGTTGAGACCAACTTGGGTAGAGGTGAGCTACTGCGTGTTGGGGTAAGACCGGTCGGTCACCGATATTGAAGACAATATCGAGAGGTTGGTCCAAGGGTCTATGGTCTAAGAAATTGACCGAAGAAGATAGCAAGAGTGGACCTTTGTCATCGGGTAAGAAGGTGCCATTTTTAGCAACCTTCCAAATTATGTTTCCACCATAAACCGAGGTGATTTGCAGTTCTAAGACCATAGAAGGTGCGGTCGGGAACGGTGTATAATTTAGCGAGGCAATTCCATTATTGATGACATCGGTAGTTGAAACTACGACTCCATCCAGAATTAGATTGAAAGTGAATGCGCCTGATCTTGGCACATCATCTAAATTTTTGAATTTCAATTCAACATCGACCATACCTGGAATATTTGGATCATAATATAGAGCATCCCACGGAGTTTTAATGCCCGAGGCTGAAATGATATTCCAGTCGACGACTTCGACATCTTGTTCTAGTCCCATGTCAAAACCTAATCCAAAATTCATCGTAGCAGGCTGAGATACCGCATTTGACATTTGAATCGAAGAACTGACTTTCAATGATTGCTCCGAAGCCAGAGAAGAATCGATTTGAACCGAGTAGAAAAATTCAACCTCCGAGCCATTAAAAGTCGCCGAATGATTCGAGATTGTCATTCCAAGGGCCTCATTACAAGTTCCAATTGTTAACTGACAATTTGCTCCAGTCGATACCAAACTGCCATCGATGTCGAATCTAGATGACCAGCCTTCACTCAAGATGTGAGACCTCGCATCTGAGATCCCCATCGGACCGAGGTCGAAGGTTGAGGTAAATTCGTACCAATCGAGGCCGGCAACCAAGGTATCGGTCTGATTGCTCATCGTCATAGAGATCGGCTCAGGGCTTCCAATCGAAGATAAATCCACCAAACCGATGGAAATTCTTCCGGCGGAATCAAGCACCATCGGAATAGATATTGTTCTCGTTCCGTTTGAAAGTGGAGCATCCGGTAATTCTGAGTTAATCGAGCGCAAAATAGCACCATCGGAATCGCCGGTTGAGGTACCTTGCCAAAGATAACTTGAGTATCCTGTAAGGTAAATGTCTCCGCCGTTTGACGAGGTTACCTCCATGCTAACCTCAGTATATTTTTGATTCGCCGAAGAGGTCGCTGGGAATGAGTTTCCTGCCTGAGCGGAAAAAATTGTTTCGAGTTGTTCAGCGTTCAGCCTTACTAGTTGGGGCTCGCTTACCATACCTAAATCGAGTTGGAACGAACTTGTTCCACTAGAAAGAGTCACCGACACATTATCCAATCGAGCAAACGGAGCTGACACAAAGAAATTGAAGCCATCCAATTGTCCGTGCTGGACCGGAATCAATAGAATATCGCCGGATTGCGAACTTGTGCTCAAATTCATCGATTCACCGTTGGTGAATTGTGATTGATATAACCAGGTTTGATTGCTAAGAGGGTAATCGAACATCAATTCATTAGTACCATCAACACCGATATCTAATCTAGTGTTTTTTGGATAAATATTTTTATGTAAATCTAGAGATAATTGATCTATCGTCCACGATTGAGTAGAAACGAACTTTATGGCAATTTTTGTCGCAGGTTTACTCAAGGAATAAAGCCCATTTTCAGGAATTGCAATATATTGTCCATCGTCAAAACTCGCTTGTAGGTCCCCGGTGCCTGTGTATGAAAGTGAGGTGTCAATTCTAGAGAAAGGCGTAGAGGAAACCCATTCGGGTGATTGAAAATCAGAGGTGCCACTTGCTCCCGAGGTACTAGAGAATCCACTATGACCCATCCAGCCGTGGGCTGTAGGATCCTCATGGAATGCCTCGATAATTCCACCACCGATTTTGATCGAATGAACGATTGGAGAATAACTGGTGGTTTCCATATTTATGTCGAGCCTTAATTGGCCAAGCGATTTCGGGATTGCACTCAGATCAACACTTAGGTCAGAACGATCTTGGAAGCCAGGAACAAATGTCCCGGTGTCGGCATCGAGAATGCTCCATTTGAACAGGGCAGAACTGGGTACCTCTGCATCGATTGCCATCAGTCCACGTTGAGTGAAAGCCGGAGAGGTCCAATTTGCAGTTCCAGTTCCGGTATTTCCTCTCGGCTCGAGCAATACATCATCGACATTCCAGCCGGTATAGGTCACCGAACCATCGGTTCTTCCAAGTCCAAACCTAATTTGAAATTGTGAATTTCCACTGATGTAATTGCTAATGTCATGAGTTTGCTGAGTGAATGAACCATCATTTGTAGAACCATAAGGACTTGAATATACATTTGTCCAACTTCCACTAGAAGATTTAACCGCAACATATGCATGGTCGTAAGATGCGGATTCGACACCAAGCCTCTTCCAATATTTTAAGTCCCAAGAGCCTTGACATGATGTACAATCAACGATTGGCGATGTAGCATAATATGTAGTGCCCATATAGTTTGGATAATTTCCATTATAGGTGTAAATCGCAGAAGTGCCACTGTGCACTCCATTGGTAGAACCCAAGGTTGAATCATAACCATGAGCCCAACCACCACCACCAAAAGTCCAACTTTGAGAAGAACCCTCGAAGTCCCATTCATAACCCATCGGCAGAATTCTCAAGCCGCTCTGATTAAGATCGACCCCATCCATAATCGCCTGAGCATCCTCAAAATCAGTCTTTGATTCAAAGGTCAAAACATCATCGCTCGGCCAAATGACCGGATCAATTGTGAGGTTTAAATTTGTCAATACTTCCGAGTCTGGGATTTCCAGTTCAAAATCTCTGGAAATACCATTCGGCCCTGACCCAATGACGACGTCGATGCTTTGTCCTACAGCGACTACCGTGGCATTTGCCATCGGGGCAAAAGACATCGCAGAAAACATCACGACCAAAAAAATCGCTAATCTAGGTCGGTCCATGCCTACGGCATGATTGCCATACTATTGAGTCGTTCGCAAACTAATGCCTTATCGTCTGCCGGCTTGTCGCAACTTCATGGCAGATGTTGAAGCACTCAAGAAGGAAGCAGGAATTGCAGCTTGCAAATATGTCAAAAGCGGCATGAAAGTTGGCCTTGGCACCGGTTCTACGGTCAAACATACCGTGATCGAACTCGGCCGCAGAATGGCAGAGGAAGGGCTTGAGATCGTCGGCGTCCCAACCAGTTTGGCCACCGAGAAATTAGCCCGCGAAGTAGGCATTCCATTGGTTGAATTATCAGAGATAGATGGTCTCGATATCGTCATCGATGGCGCAGACGAATATGATCCCAATTTTCAATTGATAAAAGGCGGTGGCGCTGCTTTGCTTAGAGAGAAAATTGTCGCCCAGGAAAGTGCGGCGATGGTCGTTGTCGCAGACGACCGAAAAAGAGTGAACACCTTAGGCGCATTCCCTCTTCCTATAGAAGTTACTCCCTTCTCTCATGAAGCCACCGTTCGAGCCTTGAGCAGGCTCTTGGATTGCCGAGTAAATATCCGAATGGCAGGAGATGGTCCAGTCATGACAGATAATGGCAATATGATCGCCGATGCTCATACCGGGCCAACCATCCGAAACCCTGCAAAAACCGAGCTCGATGTTTTGAGAATTGCAGGGGTTGTTCAGGTCGGATTATTTATCTCGATGTGTGATGTAGTGGTATTGGCTGGTCAAGATGGTGTTTCGGTTTACTTAAATTCACACGGCCGGCTTTCGGATTAGGTTAAATACCGGATTCAGGACGGCGGGTTGGGCCATTAGCTTAGTCAGGTAGAGCGACGGACTCTTAATCCGTAGGCCGCGGGTTCGAACCCCGTATGGCCCGTTACTAATTCATGCATATAGAGTGCCCTACGGGGTTCGAACTAGGAATGAACTGTACTTCTTTATTCAGTACGACCGTTCATTACGTAGTTTAGCGTTTGATTACAAACGCTACCCGTATGGCCGTTACAAATTCATAATTGTGAACGCTCAACTCTACTTCGTTTGTTTTCAAAATTAAGGACTATACCATCTTAGCACAAGACTGCTCAAATCCAATAATACCACGCAAATATTTGTGATATGAGCCGGGCAAGAAAAGCGAAATCGAAATTTCGTGCTGATACAATATAGCCCTTATTTTAGCTAAGTTATCGGTTCGTAATAGTTGTACCGAGCTGCCCACGAAGGGCACCTAATGCATCACCTGGTTGACATAAAACCGAGAGTAATCCCGGCGCATGAACAGCCGCTTCGACCAACGAAGCGACCTTTGGCCCCATCGATCCTGATGGAAACTCCCCTTCAGCCATATATTTCATAACTTCATCGACTGTCAATTTTAAATGTACAATCTCGTTCTCATTTCCAAAATCCGTTCTAATCGCATCGACAGCAGTAGAAATAATCAGGGCATCAGCTTGTAATTTGATAGCCAATAATGCCGATAAGCGGTCTTTGTCGACAACTGCTGGCACACCGACAAAATGATCGCCTTTCTTCACTACCGGAATGCCTCCTCCACCTCCGCAAATCACGATCGCTCGCTGGCTGACCAATGCTCGAATTACATCAAGATCAAGTATTCTCATTGGCAAAGGTGAGGCTACAACTCTTCTGGCGCCGTTTTCAGTTTGGGCAATATCCCAATCCTTTGACATCACGTCGTCATCATTCAGCACGGGACCAACCGGTTTGGTCGGCCATTGAAAACCAGGGTCGGTCGCATCGACCTCGACCCTTGTGACCACAATTGCAGTTCTTTCGGGTCGACCTCTTCTAGCAAGAATTGAATCCAAATTTAGGGACAATTCGTGACCAATCATGCCTTGAGTCGCACTAACCCATTCATCGAGGCTAATACTTTGGTCGAGTGAGAGTAAATGACCGACCTGGGGTCCATTCCCATGGGTTAGAACTACTCTCCAGCCAGCTTCGAGCAAGTCGATGACATCACTCATTACCTTTGCAAGAACCAATGCACTCTCCTCTTGCGAATCTCCGGTCGGAGATTCGAGGGCATTCCCTCCAAGTGCGTAGACGACGGTGGGCGACACAGAGCACAGTATTATCGCTTATGTTTGATGCTTTTGGCAACGAGGGTCGAGCGAAGGAGCATTCAAGGCATTTGCCCGCAACGGCAGGGACATGGCGAAGGAGTTTTGGATTGGCGATGTTCAAGCCGGAGACCACGATGGTGTCGAAGTCGAACTGATGGGTTGGATCAAAAGAACTCGTGGTTCGAATAAAATCCGCTTCATCGTTTTGAGAGATTCGACCGGCACTATCCAATGTGTTGTCAAGAAAGATGCGGTCGGTGAGGAAGCATTCGAGGAGATCAAAAATTCTCTAATCGAGGCTTCAGTCATCCTAAAGGGCATTGTTAATGTCGATGAAAGAGCCCCTGGTGGACACGAATTAGTGGTTTCATCGGCTGAGGTTGTCGGCGCAGTTCGACCTGAAACTCCATTCCCAATTACCCAAAGTGCAATGCAAGCAGCTGATGGCGGTGAGACCGAGTTTTTACTGGACAATCGACATTTGTATTTGCGGACCAGTCGAATGACTACTATGTTGAAAATTCGTTCATCGGTTTTTGGTGCGATTCACTCCTATTTCCGAGATTTAAAATTCACTGAATACCATGCACCTAACTTCGTTGCAGGTGCGGTTGAAGGCGGTTCGACCTTATTTGAAGTGCCATATTTTGGCAAGAAGGTTTACCTAACTCAATCTTGGCAATTATATGCGGAAGCAGCAATGCCAGCATTGGAGCGACTATACACAATTGCACCTTCTTTTAGAGCCGAAAAAAGCCGTACTCGTCGCCATTTAACCGAGTTTTGGCACGCCGAAATGGAAGTTGCTTGGGCCGGTAATTCCGATATAATGGAACATGGGGAAGCACTTGTCAGAAATATTGCAAAAACCGTACTCGAGGAAAGAGAAGATGATTTGAAGAGCATCGACCGAGATTTGGATTTGATAGCTCGCTATGCGGATAGTCCATACCCAAGAATCAGGTACGATGAGGCGGTTGAAACCCTACAAGGACTCGGCGTCGATATCGAGTGGGGACAAGATTTGGATTACTCAAAAGAGAAAATCCTAACTCAAGATTTCGATGTTCCGCATTTCTTAACCCATTATCCAAAGATAGCCAAGCCATTCTATCACCGAGTAGATCCCGAGGATGACAAATACGTTCTTTGCCATGATTTGCTCGCTCCCGAGGGCTATGGTGAAATTGTTGGTGGTGGTGAGAGAACTTGGTCAGAACAAGAAATTCTTGCCAGAATTGATGAGGAAGGGGTTCCTCGTGAACCGTACCAATTCTATATCGATACCAGAACTTATGGCGGTGTGCCACACGGAGGGTTTGGCTTAGGAGTCGATCGAGTTGTGTCTTGGTTGAGCGGTGCAGACCACATTAGAGAGGTCATTCCATTCCCGCGCGATTCTCGTAGAGTCACGCCTTAGTTTTGATCTATGAATCAAGAACTGCATCTATAGCATCCATATTTTCATCGGTTAGTACGATGTCATCACCAAAGTCCATGAAACTTGCCTCGCCTCTGATTTTGGCCCTAACGACCTTGTCGGCTGCTAAACAAGCGGGCAATAAGAACACGCTGGTAATGAAAGCGAAACAGATTAGGAGCATCATCAAGATGAAGAAGTTCTCTAATCCTGGGAAAGCAACGAAAAATCCTGCGCTTAAACCGGCAACAGTCGTTGCTGTGGTTTCGAAAATGGTTTGACCTGTATGTTCGATCGCTTTTGAGATGCCAAGAGCGGATTCTCCTTCCTCTTGAATTCGATGCATCACGTGAATGGCATCGTCGATTCCAATGCCGAACACAATTGTGCCGATCATTGCGGTAAATATATTGACATTTACATCACCTGATCTCATCAATAATGGTTGCCAAATAATGACTGCGGCTACTGGGATCATGGTATATATTCCAAGTCTTGGTGATCTGAACACTATCATCAACAGAATCGTTAAAATGATCAATGTAATGATTGTGGTTGCACTTTGGGTGTCGTGAATTCCTTTGTCGATATCCAAACTGACCGGCAGTCCTCCCGTCAATGGCGATGCTTTCAAGCCGGGTTCTTCGATATCTTCTGCAAGCATCAAATCGATACTGTCACGCAATTCTCCAGCATCTCTCAAATTCATATATGGTTGAGAAACATAAACCAAAGCTTTGGTTCCGCCCTCGTTGGTTAGCATCCATTGGACTTCCTTCGAAAGTGTGTCATAAGCGACATTTACCATATCTTTCCTCAAGTGTTCTCGGCCTTTTCCATCGGTACTAAGTGCATCTAAAACGATCCAAGCACCACAATTTATCGGATCATTTGATTCCCAACATTCGTCGTGAAGGAGGTCCCACAAAGTGCCATCGTAAAGTGAAAGGTTGGTATTTGGTTCGGTGAGAGATACAGGTATGGCTTTGAGGAAAGTGATGAGACTAGTGGTATTGGTATGATTAACATCATCGATTTGTTGTTCTAATGCATCCATGGCATCCAAGACTGCTAAATCCCTAATTTTGTATTTTTCATCGGTGGGGTGATTCACTGCATCGAAGATAAATAATGAGGTTTGGCCTCCGCTAAATGTATTTGAATATTTTACGAGTGCTTCCATTGAGGGAATATTGTCTGGAGTTTGATCAGACCCGGTTATTGGTTTTGACATCTCATCTATATTTGCGACACCGTAGACCGATATGGACCCAGCGATTAACAAAACAATTGCGAAATGCTTGACCGGTAATCTAGAGATTTTACCCCACATTGGAGGGTTTGTTCGTTTGGAAAATCTTAGCAACCATGAGAGCGTTGGCACCATTATCAAAGAAAATACCAATGTGGCAATGATGCCGGCAACCAAAGTCATTCCAACCGATCTAATCGGTATGATCGATACGATATTTGGCATGATTAGTACCGAGAACCCAATCACGGTTGTAATTGCAGATAACAGGACTGCGACACCGGTTGTTTTGGTCATTTCCATAACACATGAGCGATAAAAATCGGGATCCCACATATCTGGAATTTCACTCGGAGGTAAACCCTTTCTTCGGCGCCTTTCTTGTTCTTCCACCGCTTCATCGATTAGCTTTCGCCGCACCTCTTCGATTCTATTGACCATATGTAGAGCATAATCTACCCCCAAACCAATCAAAATTGGAAATGTCGCGATTATCATTGGCGTCAAGGTCATATCGAGCAATACCGAAGCGCCAAAAGTAACAGCCAGCGCCATTATTATCGGAGTGCCTGTAATTACGACGACTTTCCACGACCGATGTAAAGCCATAATTACCAAAATTGTAATGAATAGGGAAATCGGCATCATATTGAGCAGGTCATTATAAATTTCATCCGAAACATCCTCTAATACCTTAGAAAGTCCTGTTTGAACCATAGTTGTCTGACGGTATTCATTTGGGCGATTATCTAAATCGATCACCTCATCGACATGGATGAAGAATTCTTTGTAATCATCCCAATATTCAGTAATGGACATGTCGTGAGTCATTCCGATAATTACTGCGGTTGTATCCCAAACTCCATCGCCGTTGGTATCCTTCACCAAATTATCAAACCCGCCACTTGCTTGAGCGACAATATCATCGATTCTCCTTTGGTCGTCAGGGATAGCATATAGGCCGCCACCGGTCCCGGGTGTCGCTTCTAGGGCTTCACAATCTATTAATTCAAAGGTGATTCTTTCCCCTGGATTATCACACATTGCGTGTTCAAATCTTCCATCGCTGGAATTGATTTCCTTAATTATTTGCGGAAATGATATGATCCATAATACGCCATCATTTCTTCCATGATCTTCTTTGTCCGAGTCAATCCCATTATTATCGAGCCCTGGGGCTCGTCTTTCATCATCGCCTTCTATCCAAGAAATCTCGTGCAAAATATCGACATTTGTGATATTAGAAGTCTCATTGGTGAAAATATCTGGGTTTTCAGCATTTCTGGTTTGAATATAAATGATACCGATGTCGGTTGACCACTCGGTCCTTACCTCCATCAAAAGCTCGGTAGATTCAGCGTCTTCGGGTAAAAATATTTCAAGGTCGTCAACGATTTGGTCCTTGAAATCCATTCCGATATTGGCGAACCATGCACTCATCAAAACCATCAGAATGAGCGTGGTTTTTGGTTGTGCAATTAGTTGGCCATAAAAGGTGTCCAACTTGGCTTCACTCGCCTGTTTAAGCCGCGTGATAATGGCAGAGAATTGTCCTGATTCATCGGCCATGATATGACTGGGAGCGCATCAAAGCCATGAAGGCTCTCCCATTTGGGACTGCTATCAGTCCAATCCGAACTCTCTAACCAATAGATGGCGGATGAAATTCCGAGCCGATTGTAAAACCAAGCCGGTAGCCATCAAGGATAATCCCAAAACACCGATCCAAACCGCGGTTAAACCAGGTCCAATCAACGAATCTACAGATGTTGAAAAGTCACCTACTGCATTCATCGCCATAGCGGTTCCAGCTGCGAATAATCCCATACCGGGTATTCCAAGAACTAGAAGTGGTTTTTTCTGAGAAAGTGATAACATGGCCCAAGTCAATATTGTGAATCCATGAGAAATTGCTGTGTAATTGCTACCTTTTGGTACATCGTATCGGATGACGGTTGGCACCTCTTCAATCACCAAGTCCTTTTCATGAGCGTCCTCGAGCATCTCAAGGGATAATTCCATTCCTTCGGAATTAAAACGAAGCCTTTCTATAGCTAATTTTGAGAATGCTCTGAAACCGGATTGAGTATCTTTAATATCCAAATCGCTCGATAAATTTGAAGCGGCTGAGATGACTTTAATTCCAAGTCTTCGGTACGCAGGCATATCTTCATCCCCGCCACCATCGATGAATCGGCTACCGATTGTAAAATCTGCTTCGCCAGATAATATTGGCTTTAGCAAATTCGGAATGTCTTCGGGAAGGTGTTGGCCATCGCTATCTAGGATTATGAGAGCATCAGCGTCCATTTCCTTTGCTTTTGCAAAGATGGATTTGAGTGCACCACCATAGCCACGGTTAATTCGGTGGCGATGGACGATTGCACCACAAGATTCTGCGATTCTAGCACTGGAATCAGATGAACCATCATCAACACAAATTACTTGGTCTACATAGTCGAGTACCTTGGTTACAACAGTACCAATGGTCTCTTCCTCATTGTAGATCGGAAGGCCTGCGATGATGCGGGGCCGCCCCGATTCTCCACTTCCCATGAATAAGCGGGCGAAATGGGTTGATTTTATGTCCTTCGGTTCCATATGTATCTAGTATATACATTATCGTGGTACCTTTTCATTGTTTTGCTCTGATGGCACCCGCCCGCTTTAATTGCAGGCGGGCACCTCTAGCGCTGCGGGTTATGGGTTATTTGATCAGCCGATCATGTGACTTATCGATGTGACCGAACGGTTTCCGTTCAAGACGCTCTCGAGCGCACTCAAACTGATGACCAATTGTACGTATGTTTGTCCATCACTGGTTACATAGGTACCACAATCGGAAAACGAACTTGTGTTCACCGATAATTTGATCGCCTTTCCAGCGTTCGACTTGCGGACATATCCGACAAGTAGTGGTTGGTTTTGTTCTTCTTCGGGCTTCGTGGTTTGTATTGCCTTTGGCATATTTTTCAACTCCTGGAGCTATTGGTTTAGTCGCCGTGCCGCTCCTTCTCACAGCAGTATATTCTTTGTCGGCGAGGGGATATACTGTTTTCGGAGAGAGGTGGTTTGAAAAGTAAAAGTGGTCATCGCTTCAAAACACTCAATAATCACGGTGTTAGCAGGCTGGCTATGCGTACTATTGTTACCGGTGGAGCCGGCTTCATCGGTTCTCACCTAATCGACAGACTGGTCCAACGAGGTGACGAGGTAATCGTTATCGACAACCTCTCTTCTGGAGTAATTGAATTCATCCAAGGCCATATAGATTCAAATCAGGTTCAGTTTTTCAACATTGATCTAAAGTCCCTAGAACAAATAAAACCGATTTTTGTTGGCATCGACATGGTTTTCCATCTCGCTGCAAACCCAGATATTAGATTAGGGACAAAAATCACCGATACCGATCTAAATGAGGGTACAATTGTCACTTATAACGTCCTAGAAGCAATGCGCTTAGCCGATGTAAAGAAAATCGCATTCGCTTCTTCATCGGTAGTTTATGGTGAAGATGCACCGATGCCAACTCCCGAAAATCATGGGCCAAGCATCCCGATCTCGCTTTATGGAGCATCGAAACAGGCTGGCGAAGGCTTGATTGGCGCATATGTAGGGACGTTCGGTCTACAGGCATGGATTTTCAGATTCGCAAACATTATCGGTCACCGTGGAACTCACGGGGTTATCTTTGATTTCATTCATAAACTCAAAGCAGATCCAACCAGGTTGGAAGTATTGGGGAATGGATTACAAGAAAAATCCTACATGGAAGTTTGTGATTGCGTGGATGCAATTCTTCATGTGGTCAGTAAAACCGACCAAGCATTGAATCTCTATAATTTAGGCTCTCATGACACATGTAGCGTCCGAAATATTGCCGCAATCGTAGTTCGAGAAACCGGAAATGAAGGTGCATCTATCGAGTATACCGGTGGCGACCGTGGCTGGGCAGGAGATATTCCTAAAGCAATGTTAGCGATCGACCGATTGGAAGCATTGGGATTCAGAATAAATTATGATAGCGAGGAAGCGGTTGCTCATACCACTCGTGTTCTGATCAAAGAAATAATGGGATGATTAATAATGATAAAAAGAAAAATTGAATTGAATGAAGCAGCGGGCAGAGCAGATGCATTTTTGTTGATTACCATATTGTTCATTGTAGGATTTGCAATTGTTAGTTTGACCACAAATCCAACCTATACCGGTGTATCAATTGGCGACAAAGCACCAGAACTTAGTGGGGACATTTACAACGGCACCAATTGGCAACAGGTAACTATCAATGATATGTTCAATGATTCATGGCAAGAAGGTGACTTTGGAGGAACTTGGGTGATGGTAGAATTCATGGACATTAATTGCGGTCATTGTCAAAAAGCAGCACCGGAGGTAGGTTCATATTCTGATTCTTGGATGAACGATGCAACACTTGCAAATGGAGCAAAAATAGAATTTGTAGCGGTTTCTATTCAATTGGGATTAGGCGGAGATGAGTATACACGTGAAAATATTGAGGGCTTTAGAACTGAATATAGTCACAATATACCGTACATGGATGATTTAGACAACGACCTCAAGGGCAGCTGGAAAATCCCCGGAACTCCAACCTACTTTTTGGTGGCCCCAAATGGTCTAATTTCATACTCAACACCAGAATCTTTTGGTGTATCGGTTTGGGAACACATGGCTCAAACCATCCCATTGGACCAAGGAGGTGAATGATATGGCTTTGGATGCAAATACACAACTATTATTTCACATCACTCCAATAGTTATCGGATTCATCATCATGATGCCATTCGGTGAAGCATTGGCTGCAAAACTTGCGACCAAATTCCCTTCTCTCACTACAGCGAGAGGCCGCTTATTGGGTGGGATGAAGTTGGTTATGCTTGGTGGTTTCACCGTTTCAGTTCACACCTTTTGGATTCATAATAAGGCCAAAGAACTCGGAGCAGGAGAATTTTGTTCCGGAGAATCATTATTCGACTGCTCGAGTGTAATTGGTAATGATGCATGGAATACCATGCCGGTCATCGGATTACCTTGGGGTGTGATCGGCATGATTGCATTTGCAGTTTTTATGTGGTTAATTATCTCCATCTCAAAAGAGCCAAATGCAACTTGGGTTGTACAACATATCAAGATTGGTAAAGTGATGGGTATTTTGGGATTGGTTATGATGCTCTATTTGTTTTATGCAGAATTTTCTATCGGAAAATTATGCCAATATTGTACCGTTGCTCACCTAGCTCATGCAATTACCACTTTCGGATTCTTCCGTTTGGAAAATATGTTCGAATCAAATGGCTGGAATACAACCAAGGCCGCTCCAACAGGAAAACGCCAAGCACGCCGGCCAAAGCGTGGATTTGTTCCACCGATTCCTAGTGAAGAGGAATGAGGGCAAAGAGGGCAAGGCGGTATTAGTCTCAAACATATTGTTCCCTAGGTCCGACCCGTGGAATTGAAAATGAGTGACTCGCCTTAACCCTCCTTGCGTCAAATTAGATCAGGGCGAAAAAATCCCTTCGAAGTATGTCTTGTCTGTAGAAGTGCTAACAGGCTCCATACGATGAATGACAACATCGACCCTAGAACTGGTTTGGTAGTTTTTACGCAATTCTTGAAGTAGTTGTTGATGAACTTCACTAATATCTGCTGCGTGAATTAATGATAGGTGCCGCTGGCTATTATCATCTATATGGACAGTATATTCAACCATCCATGTTCTATGGGTCAGGCTCAACTCTTCGTTGGTTCGGGTTGTCGGTTCCATAGTATGTAATCGACTCGTACCATTAAGAAAGTTTGGGGTTAAATCTTTGACTCAAACCGTAAAAAGGTTAAAATCAGCGAATCCAGGTCGGGAAAGAACATAAAAACATCATTCTTCTTCATCTTTAGTGCGAATTGGTGTGAAAACCATCAAAGCACCCAATAAGATTGACACACCAAAAATAATTGCTAAATAATTATCACCAGCTAATGTTCCAATGATCTCTCGATAGGCTATTTCAACCACGCCATAAGGTTCACCGCCATCTATTGGCTCATGAACCGCAATGACACTCCACGAGGTGGCTGATGGATCTTGCCAGGATAGATCTCCAGCGTCCCAAGATAATGTATAACCATCATCGAAACTCGAATTTGAATGGTATAGGGTTGAATTTGTCCCCGGGAAAATAACCGCCATCATCACGAGTACCCGGTCCCGAGTTTCTTCGCCCGGATTATCCAATCCTTCGGGCACGACCCGGTCGTGCTCGAGAAACAGCAGGGTCAACTGGCCATGGCTTGGTCGGTCAAAATCAACATGTATTCCGAATTGATCCGAATTTACCTCGATAAAAATCTCTTCAGGTTTTTCTCTGGTGCTCTCTTGGCTTAGAATTCGTCGTTGGACATCTTGCCAAGCATCAAATCCTTCAGCAGTCATCTGGTGGTCGACAAAAAATGTCGGAGTACCATACGAGCGAGAATCACTCAGATTTTGATATTGCATCCGAGCTCTTGATGCATTATTCTCAAAAGCATCGTTCGTATGAAGGGCAACCAAGGCAGCACGAGAGCCATGTGATTGAGCAACGGCAGCCAATTCAGGGTCGATTTGTGCGCAAGAAGGGCACCAGATGGCTGTTCTTTCTTCGACCAAAACGGTTCGACCGATTTTGACTTCTGTACGTTCAAACTCACCTGCGAGATCTTGAACTACAGCACTTGTGGTTTGGCTCATAACCAAAACCAAGATCAGAATCGAGATAATCGCTCTCATCGGTTGGGCCCAGCGCTAACCTGTGCATTAACTTAACACACATCGGCTTGTGGCCGTGGCTACGGAGGAGTGAGTTATGGTAGACCGCTGGGTTATGCAACATCAACAAGATGCATGGCGGAAGCAGGCTAAAGCTAGTGGCTATCGCGCTAGGTCTGCATTCAAATTGAAGCAGATTCAAGAACGCCATAAATTGATTGAATATGGCGACCGAATACTCGATGTAGGCTGTCACCCCGGTGGTTGGTCGCAAGTTTCGGTCGAATTGGTTGGAAAACACGGCAAAGTCGTTGGTGTTGACTTACAATCTTGTATTCCGGTTGAAGGTGCAACCCTCATCATCGGTGATATCACCGATATATTTACTCAAAATGTGGTTCTCGAGGCAATAGATTCAGAAAAAATCGATGTCGTCGTCTCAGATATTTCACCCGATATTACTGGCAAATGGGATATCGACCAAGCGGTATCACTAGAATTGGTCGCAGCCGTATTTGATTTCGCTCTGCCAATTTTACGAAAAGGTGGTCATTTTGTTACCAAACTCTTCCAAGGAGTAGGTGTCGAAGAATTGATTGATTTGGTAAAGCCTCATTTTATGACGGTTAAGAGATTCTCACCAACAGCAAGCCGGAATACATCCTCAGAGGTGTTCTTGGTTTGTAAACATCACAAGCCGAAAAAAGGGCCGGATTGGAAAATCAGCCCTCAATTCGAAAAGGCTCTTGAGGAGCGAAAAGGCGGTATGGACCCGCTCGATGATGTCGCTCCAGTAAAATCCACTTTCAGCGTCAGGAAAAAAAGCACTCCTAAGGAGTGACCACTTTCACATTTTTGACCACCTCCCCATTTCATTTAAGTGGGTAGAATATTTTAGCGATAATTCATGCCCGAAGTGAAGCAACGGACCAACAGCCCGAATGAAAACCGAACAAAGTCTATCTTAGCAGCGATGAGAGATGGACCAAAAACCAATGATGAGACCGCACCGCGCCAAAAGGTAAGCGAATTGGTCCCTGGAAAAGTGGTACAACGTCTGGAATTGGTGGTGCTACGCCGCTATCCGCGCCGTTTGGTTAACTCAAAATCCTATACTGGGCCAATCGCTGCAGCATGTGGAAAAGACGAGACCGGAATTGTAGGTATCGTTCTATGGGCCGATGATGTAACCAAGGTTCGCTCGGGCGATATCATCCGAATTGAGAATGGCTGGTGTCGACGAAGAGATGGACAATTAGTGGTCTCAACTGGCCGCTGCGGGACTGTAACTGTCCTAGATCGTTGAACCTTCATCCCGCGCAAGCATAAAGAGGGGAAGGCCGTGGCCGTGCCTGCACTGAGGTGTACATACCATGTCTGAGCGAGCAAAATTCTGCACTGCTTCCGGAGTCCCACTTGTGGACAAAGGATCCACAACATTCCCTTGCCCCGATTGCGGAGAGGCCATTGGGCGCTCCCCAAGATGCCGAAACCAAGGCGTTACTTACGTCTGCAACTGCGGGTTCCAAGGACCCTGAAGTCAAGGTGATTCAAAATGGGAATGGTCGCACTAACCTACAAAGTAATGCCGAATCCGAATGTCGATGATGTCTTACCAGAAGATGTCGCTGAACAAATCCGGGCTTTAGCTGATGATGTCTACGATGTCCAACTAGTCGAAACCAAGCCATTGGCTTTCGGTCTCAAATTCATTCAGGTTCACGTCGTTATGAACGACGGATCTGGTCTTTCCGATGTCTTCGAGGATGCCATGAAGGTAATTCACGGAACCGGAGAAATCGAAGTTCTCTCGATGGGACTTCTTTGAAAAAGCACCTAATTGTATTTGTGGTCTTAATAACCCTTAGTGCAATGCCTACTTCAGTTCAGGCTTTGAATCATACTTGTTTTCAGATTTTGGTCTTAAGAACCCAGCAGCAACAAGTGCCGCACTTATGCTGAGTATGAATTCGAAGCCTGGAATACCGGTTGAATCTTCATTATCTTTTAATTCCGGGTCGGTACTTTCGTCTAATTCAGGGAAAAACTCACCATTTTCACAAACCCCACCAACAGAAAAATTCAATTCATCATTTGCGAAAATTGATGCATTGGTTTGGCTCAATTGAAGTTCAGTCTGTTCAAAAAGTTGTACATTGACGAAGTAGCAACCGTTCTGAATTAAAAAAGTAGAATTATGTTGACCATCAGATTCCCTGTCGACGTGCCACTTCCATTCGTGCCCCTCCACTGTGTTATCTGAATGGAAGATCTTGATAATTGCAGTATAGTTCACCCCTTCACTAAGGTTGTCGACCTCAGTTTTGATACTGAAAGTCGATAAGGAATCAGCGTCGAACGGTGGGCTGATTTGGACCACATCGCTCACCGAAATAGTTTCAATTCTGTCACCTTCGCCTCCTTCGACGATGTCGGTTTCTTTATTTGGCTGCCACAGCCAAACCATATTGTTTTCATGCTTGCTGGTATCTTCGCCGATCAAGAGCCGACCATCGTCTAACACGATTAGGTTATCAGGTCCGGCGAGGTTGTTAATATCGCATTCGAAATTAGCTGAACTGGTATATGGTCCACCTGAAATTGCCGGCTCTATTCGCTCCACATTCCATTGTTCGTACAAAGCCAAACGGTAAACTATTCCACAGCGATTCTGTGTGATGTCGATGTCCCCTTGACCATCACTCATATCGTTTCGAACATCCGACATCGCCATGTAGAGATAATCGGGTGCATTTGGATTAAACGACACACCTTCCATCTTATTCCACTCATCGCTTGCACCAAGAGCAGCAGCGGCTTTTCGAGATTCGAGGAAGGCCACTCTATCGTCGGTAGAATTCCCGATTATTCCATCATCATTGAGGTCTTGGTTCAGACGACCTTCTGCCCAATCATTAATCTCGCCATCGGAGATGTAGGAGTTCTGACCTGCAACGAAGTCCGATGTGGATATCCCATCATATTCTGAGATCCAAGATTCAATGACAGAATTTGATGACGATGCCATTTCCAACCACTCAACATCGAAGCCGGTTGTTGCTGAGTCTGTGCTTTGGTCTTGGCTTACCTTAGCAGCGTAAAGAGTTCCAGAATTTAGATCTCCCGCAGTATCTGCAACGAACTTGAACAAAACTGTGTCATACCCGTCATCGGTTAGGTAAACAGTACGATTATCAGGCATAACTTGGGCATTTTCATGAGAGAACCGGCCCATTGCAAAATGTTTAACTAATTCTAAATTATTGGAAACCGGATTTTCAATCTCCAAAATATAGCCATAATCGTAAGGATTCGGATAGAAACCAAGATAATTTTCAAGTCTTTCTTGGTCATAATGGTAATAATGATTATCATCATTCCATTGTTTGGTATCATCAAAATAGAGTTCCTCGGAAAATAGTGGAGTCCCCCATGGGCTTATACTACCAAAGCAGAACACCCAGCCACCATTAATGCTGCTCAGGTCGAGCATCGAGCCGCCAATGACATCCCATTCTTCGGTCGTAGCATTCCATTTTATCGCCAATTGGCTAATGCCTGCAGGGCGCTCTTCCCAGGCGGTGTAAAGATATCCACGGGTTCCATCAGCATTCAGTGGCACAAAGGCGTTGAAATCTGGTTTTTTACTAGTGAATAATTTCTCAGCATCGTCCGCTGCGTAAATTGCCCCTACAATTCCACCTTCGGGAAAGGAGTCTCCACTTTGAATGAGAACCTGGTATTCTCCATAAGAGGTTCTAATGCCGTGCCAAATATCTGATGCACTACTGGTTGAGGCCAATTCTGGTACCGAAATTGGTAGTTCATTCCAATCTATTCCATTGATCACACCGATGGTTGCCTTGTAATTTTGATCATCGGGGTGCATTGCATTGACGAAGAATTGACCATTCGCATCGATGTGCATTCCTGTGACCTCTGCATCTGGGGGAAGCATCATTATGCGAGTCATCGATTCTGGTGTTGAATCTTCACCATTATCGGTTTCAGCACTTGCTGGAAATGGTTGGATTAGGGGCAATAACAAGATTATTGTTATCGCGGCCAGTAACTTCTTGGTCGCCACAATCAAACACTCCCATGGTGGCCTAAGACCGGAATAGGAAAGAACATTGCTCTACAATCTATTTTGATTTACCTAGTGTTATTAAAACTAGCATTTGTGAATAAAATTATTCTTTGGTCAAAGCTGTGAAAGCGGGCTTCGCATGAATTCTCTTAGTAGAGTTGTGGCATAGCTACCACTTGGTAAAGTGAATCGGAATCTGATACAAGCACCCTCTGGGTGCCACCTTTGACCTGCTTGAACCCCATCGTGCCATTTCTCGCCCATAGTTTCCAATCCAGCGATTGGAACCGGCTCAAATTGGAATTCCTTGAAGGTTGTAACCAGTGGTCTTCTCGTACCTTTTGTTGAGAGCCTTGGAATTTTCTCGACTTGCCAATCAGCATCATCTAAACCCATGTCCTTGAGAACAGCTTGTTCGATATCCTTCGGTGTGCCATTTGGGGTCATTACGGTCGAACCTGGTAATTGACCGGTTACGACCAGGCGGTTTAGCGAACAATTTCTGGTGATTCTTGGCAAAGTTCTATCCTCGACGGTAATCATCGAATTGGTGTCGAGTTGACCCACATAAGGAAAGTCCAGAATCCAATCTAGCCTTGATAGTTCGATTGAAAGCAACGCTTTGAAGGGCGTGAACTGTCATCAATTGAAGATTATTCGGTAATTTGCGGAATGCGCCGACCCAATCATCTGGGACATTTACCAAATGCCTGAGTATATCTCGCTCAAAGCCGAGCCAACTTGGAATATCCTCGAGTGCTTCTGGACTGATTCCATTATCGCGAATATTTTTCCTAAAAGCCGCAACATCATCCTTTTCGTTGCCCTCCATCGAGAGATAAGCCATAACGGCTTGTCCTGCTCCGAATCTTTGTGGTCCAATCCAATTAGGGAAATTGTCATCTCCAAGTTTTTGAGCCATTTTCTTGTGGATGTCCGATACGATATCCATCGCTTCATTATCGCTCAATGCATTGCCATCTTCATCGCAGCATCCTCTTGCAATAATGGTGAATCGATTGCCCTTGTGATTGCCAAAGCCGAGTTTTTGGTGAGTTCGGCCGATGACTTCGATCTCGACATCGGGTAATTCGACTGAAGCGACCTTTTTTTGTGGTGCATCGATGATGAAAACCTGCCGAGTAACCGCTCGCTTATCTTTGGTACCAGCAAAAAATATGCGATTCTTGCTGATGCCACAAGCTCGGGCTAATTTTTTGATGAAGCGATTGGTTTCCCAGTTGGTGAGGGTGATATTTGCTGCGGTGAAGCGACCTTTTGGATCCAAGGTGATTTTTTTGGAGATTTCCTCGACTCTGAAATCTTGGACTCTGGCCTTGAGGACACCGCCAATGCCTAAGTTTTCTACAGCATGACCGATGAGACCTATGGCCTCGCTAAGTTCGGCTTCGCTCACCATGAGGCAAAACCAGCCTCAAATCTTCAAAGAGCCGAAATCAGCCTTGATTTCTGCGACCAACTTCATCAATAAATCAGCCGGGTCGGTTTTTTTGAGGGTTCGGATGAAAAATTCAGGTTCATCAAGGTCGGGGTGACCCGGGAAATAATTTGCATATTCGACATTTTTGTCGTTGTTAAGCGCTTCACGTAAAGCCTGAAGTGATGTGTGGGATTCTCCGATGAATCGAACTTTTAATTCGTTTGCGTCGCGGGCTAGTACCTTGACCGGCATGATAATCGATGCGGCCGTCAAGTCTGGTGTTCATGAACCTTTGGCACAAAGCGATGATTGCCGTCCTTTAGGACGGGCCCAGATAATCACTCATTTGATGATGTTTTTACCCTTCTCGCTTTAGTACTGAATCGAGCCCCGCCAAATGTGACTGGTGATGACTTGGAACAGAGGATGCGTGGATTCGCTCCACTTTTCAAGAAGTCCGCTTGGCCTATTCTCTTCATGTCAGCGCTGCTGACTGTTGGGTTAGTTGTCGATTTGGCTTTTGTTGATACACCTTCTTTCCACACCGATTTAGCGGACTTTGCCCCTGACTCTGAATCTTCTCAAGCCCATGACCGAATAAGTGCGCACTTTGGAGCCGAAACTCGCCCAATGTTCGTTCACGTTACCAAAGATGATGGTGGGAATGTCCTCGATATGGAAAGTTTGGTGTTGATGGACACTCATCTGGATTTGGTCAAAGTCGAAGCGGATAAACGACAAAATATGGTGGTGCAATGGATAACTGCGCCATCGATTCTTCAACTTGCTCTCGATGAAAAAGCAAATGGAACCGAATTAACCAATGTTAGTGATTGGCAAGAAATGCTGGAATTAACCATTGATCTCAATCAAACCGATTGTCCAGGAGATATTGGAAAGCAGCGAGAGGTAGGTGAATTCATTATCGATGGAATGCTTTCCAAAGATTTCGACGGTACAGAAATGTGCCTATGGATCCAGTCGAATGGAGATAGTGGATCACCGGTCGTAACTGCAAAATCCACCCTTTGGATTTTGGAGATAGACCCCGAGTTAAATAGTGACCAACGCAAGGTCAAACAAGATCAATTGCGAGATTATTTTACTGAACTCAGCGCCGATTCTGATTTGGAATATTCGGTTGCATCTCTGGATTTAATTTCCCACGATATCGATGAAGGAACATTCGATAATATCGCTACTTTGATTTTGATCGCCGTCGGGGTTGTTGTTGTTCTGCTTGCGATTGCATTCAGAAGTGTAAAAGGAGTTGTATTCCCGCTTGTCGGATTGAGTTTTGCATTGATTTGGACCTATGGTTTGTTGAATTTAGCCGGAGCTAGATTCACTGCATTAGAGGTCGCAGTCGCACCATTGGTCCTTGGATTAGGAATTGATTATTCTCTTGGCCAATATCATTTCACCTCTCCCACCATTGGAAACCTTCGGAATCGCTCTGGCGGTCGGTGTTTTATCAGCATTCGTCAATTCTACTATCGTAGTTGGTGCTCTTCATGTTGTCCTCGATTCAAATAACTTGAAAAAGCCATCACAACCGTTGAGATTGCCAAAATTATCTGGTCGCTTGGTCGAGTTACAACGCAGCCAACAAGCGGTGGTGTTTTTCCTAGCGCTGGTTGTATCTGGTGCTTCGATAGTCGGCGCACTCGGTTTGGAAACCGAGTTTGATCTCGCTGACTTTTTGGATGATGATATGCCGATAATGCAAGTGCGAGCTGATTTGGATTCATCCTATGAGAGCGCCGGTTGGAAACTGATCTACATCCATTTGGAACCCTCCGATGACCAAAGCGAAATCGACGCCGACCGAGTTTTGCTCAATGAATTTCGCTTTTTACATTCGGATTTAGCCAATAATCACGATGTGGTCGGTGGAGGATCATCGGATTCAAGCCCATCCTACGAAGGGCCTTACAAGGTATTATTCGATGCTATCGACAACGATATTATCTTTGGTGAATCCTATGGAATGACCACCAGTCGCGGTGTTTTAGAAGTTCAAAACAGCAGCAGATTCGACCTTGGCGCGGCTTTTGCATCCCTTAGCGACAACCAGTCGGTTGCCGACCCTTTTACTGGTGAATCTTGGGCTCAACGAGTCGCATCTACCGTCGATCTCGACGGTGAGAAAATTATTCATATGCGTATGGAGATTAGAGTGGATGCTTCTTCGTCTGGTGAGGCTTCAAGAATTGTGACTTGGTTTGAGGAGGAATTGGGCCAAGAGGAAGATAATGGCAAGATGCGGGCCGAATTAGCAGCGGTGGCAAAAATTCACGTCACCGGTGATTTGGTTTCTTTGCAAAACGTTCTCGATGGACTCAATTCCAGTCAACTCTCATCAACAGTTGTTTCCTTCATGGTTTCCTTCGTTGTTCTTTTGCTTCTGACCCGTCGAATGGTCCCGGCGATCATAGTTCTCACGCCGGTGGTTTTAGCGACTCTTTGGGTGGTTGGATCGATGGCGGTTCTTTCTTTAAAATGGAATGTTCTCACGGTTATGGTAACCGCACTATCTCTTGGAATCGGAATCGATTACGCTATTCATATGTGGCGACGGTTTGAGGAGGAAAGGGACAAATCTGACGATGTTTGGAAGGCATTGGAGGAAACGGTTTCAACGACAGGAGTCGCTTTGGTTCTCAGTGCTGGAACTACCGCTCTAGGATTCTTGGTGTTGATGTTATCGCCGATGCCGGTCGTTCAACAATTTGGCTTGGTAACCGCACTTACGGTTACCTTTTCACTAATTCTTTCGGTAGCGGTTTTACCGGTATTGATAATCATGGCTGAGAATCAATCAAGCAGCAGCGAGTGAATCGATAATCGGCTCCATATCGAGTCCTTGTTCACGGCTGATCAAACATAGTGCGAGCCAAATTGTGCAGTGACGTAATGCCTTGGTTTTTCGCCTTGCTCGTCGCAATACTTCTTCACTGGTTAAGCCAGCTTTTCTTGCGATAAATTTGGATAACCTGTGTTCTAATTTCTCCCTGGGGTCCACATTCTGAATCTTTTGTGGAGTCGGCTCAGGAATTA
>LWDU01035438.1_pt1 | contig 32157 bp, 33 predicted proteins | sample 727161 | NCBI WGS metagenome assembly LWDU01 (sample SAMN04566230, study PRJNA314399) | hydrothermal vent metagenome | isolation source: deep sea hydrothermal plume seawater | place: Mexico: Gulf of California, Guaymas Basin | collected 2004-07-11 | reverse complement strand
GCAAAAGTCCTGGTTAAACCCTGGGACTGAACCTCTCCTGCCTGTACCTCCCCTGCTAGCCAAACTCCGAACCGCCATGTAGGATAACTGCGCATGGCGATGCTTTATTGCTCGTTCGAATTTAGTCCCCAGGTCTAACGATCGACACGATCCATCATTATAGAAAAGGGCATAGAACGGCCACGTGTTCAGCAAACAAAACCGATGTCTACCTTAAACGTTTCATCGCGGGTGTTGAGAAACGCAACCCTGGCGAACAAGAATTTCACCAGGCGTTAGCCGAGGTAGCGGAAACCGTATTCCCTTATATTGCGGATAAGCAGATATACCACAATCCACAACAGCTGTGTCGAGTATGGTAAAAACAAGGATGGTCGCTGGATTCATCAAGGTCGCCGACGCAATGCTGGCATTCGGCCATACCTGAGTTCGCTCAGACAAAGTTCTTGCCTTGCAAGCAGGCAGAGGTTACAACCAAGGCTCAGGGCAATAAAAGAGGGTTATCAGTGAAGTTAGACGAGGAGTTTGCTGCAGACGTTGAATTGTTAAATCTATTTGAACTCGGCAGCTCACAGATGGGCCTGAAGATACATCAAGTAGCCTCACCGGCAAGGATTGCATCTGCCAAAAGATTGTTTGAATCCGGTCTTACGACGCAACTTGATGGTGGCTATTTAACCCCTCTGGGAATTAAGGCCGCAGAACACGCACAGGCTCTTGTAACGATATTGAAAGCGGCCGAATGAAACCATAACGTGATTGGACCTGTGGCGCATGAACGGCTTCAACCCCGGCAATTACTCGGCAGTAAGCCAAAAAAAAGGTCCCTGTTGGGACCCTTTTTTTACTGATATTTCATCAGAAGCGCAGTACGCCCTCGAGCGTGACTGACTTGCCAACGCCAAGTGCACGGAATTGGCTGCCGGCAATGTTGTAGGCGTGGTTGATGACCATCTCGTCGCCGAGGTTCCTGCCGGTGACTCCAATTTCCCAGCGATTATCCGCTGCCGCAACAGCGACTCTTGCATCCCACTTGGTAAAAGAATCCTGAGTCGCGTACGCAGCCTGGGTTGGTTGAACGAAGTAATCATCGGATCGGTAAACTGAGGCAGAAGCTTTCAAGAGCAACGTATCTGTGATCTGGGATTCCCAGAGTGCACTGAGGTTTATTTCCATATCAGGTGAGCGTTCCAAAGGCTCACCTTTCTGATTCTCAGTCCCAGTAGCTGGATCACAGTCAGCGTTTGCTACCGCACCGCTAGAGTCTTCGACGCACTGAGCGCCGGCAAAGTCGTCATATTCTGCATCGATCCAGGAAGCTGATGCGTGCAGTCTCAGGTTTGCCGTTGCCTGCCAGCTGAGTTCAACTTCGATGCCATTTACAGTCGCACTACCGGCGTTACCTATAATGAACTGAGTGCCGTCATAGTTAGAAGTTTGAAGGTTCTTAAATTCTGTCGTGAACAAGGCGGCACTTAATGTCGCTGAGCCTTCACCAAGGCTGGTTTTGAAACCCAGTTCAAAGCTCTCCGCTTCTTCATCTTCGAAATCAAAGATGCCATTCCCTGACTTAACCGTGAGACCTGACGCAATAATTGTCGGATCTACTGCCGCGACGCCAAAGAATTGCTGTAGATAAGCAGTATCGGCTGCACGCTGCATCAACTGATTGCCCAGGTTGGCATCGTTGGCTTTCATACCACCGGACTTGGAACCTTCTGCGTAACCGAAGTAAATCATCATGTCATCGTTGACGTCGTACTGGATTCGAACAGATGGGTCCATGCTGTCGTCTTTACGATTCTGGGAAAACAGATATTCCGTTGCATGACCAGGAGAGTTTCGGGTTACTCGCTCTGGATTGAACACATCCGGATTGCTGAACAACAGTGGCCAGGCGTTGCCAACCGCGTCCTGATCATCATCGGTGTAGCGTAGATCGAATATCGCACGTAGTCGATCATTGATATTCCAAGTCAACTGGCCATATATAGAATAGGCTTCGCTTTCACGGGAGAAGTTACGGTCCATGCCGGTACCGTACAAAAATGCATTAGCCAGGGGCGGAATATTCACGCCGATAGATATCGGTAAACCGATTGCTGCCTGCCAGAACAGCGGATGGAACGGTGAGAACTGACGAGTTGTCAGATCAGACTTCTGGTACCAGAGGCCAGCGATGTACTCGACAGTGCCACCCGTCTGGGAAAGTATGCGGAGTTCAGCAGTCTGCTGATCGTAATCGTCAAACAGGGCTGTATTGAGGATAGCTTCCGGATGGCCATCAACATCTAGCCACCATTCGTTTTCATATTCCCAGTGGCCGAATACTGCCATAATCTGGTGGTCTGCCCAGGTCGTTTCCAGCTTGACGGTAACGGAGTTCCAATCGTAATCGTAGAAATCTTCGGTTCCTGTACCGGTGCTGACGCTACGAATGTCGTCGTCTTTGTACTCAGCCAGCGGGTCGGTGGTGGACAGAGACATTAGACCGGGCTGAACCAGCTGATTGTTTCTGCCTTCTGTGTTGGATTCACCGGATTCAATTTTCACGTACAGGGACGTTTCGTCTGAGATATCCCATTCGATACCCAGTCGGACAACATTAACCTCCTTGTCGCCGTCTTCCCGGTCGAGAAAAATGTTGTCCGTATAGCCATCGAGGTCGGCAGTTTTAAAAGCAAGTCTTGCCCGCACACTGTCGGAGAGGGGGCCTGAAATAAAACCGCTGGCCTGGTAGCCACCGTATTCAAGTTCTGCTCCCAGCCTGAACTCAGCTGTGAATTCGTCGGTTGGTTTTGCGCTGATCGCGCTGATAGCACCGGCTATAGTGCTCTTACCGAAGAGTGCACCTTGAGGACCCCGCGCCACTTCGAGTCGCTCCACATCGAGGAAGGCTGACTCCATACACTTACCGCGGCCGCAGTAAACGTCATCAACATATACAGGCACTGACGAATCAAATGCGAGGTTAGTAATACCAGAGCCAAGTCCTCGAATTCGGACAGCCCAGCTGCCGAATGTCTGCTGCACCTGCAGACCAGGAATGAAATTCTGTAGGTCGCTCATGTCTTTGATATCGAAGGTTTCCATGAACTCGCCGGTCACTACACCGACCGAAATCGGCACATCTTGTAGGTTTGTGGCTCGTTTCGTGGCTGTTACTACAACCTCTTCCAGAACTTCCGCGGCATTCGCCCACCCAGAAAGTAGCGCGATCGCTACAAACAACATTGAATTAAGTGATTTAGCGTGCATATCTTCCCCACATTTAATTGGTATGACGATTTGATTCTGCCAACATCGACAATTTAGTCAAGTAGTTTGACTAAAACCCGGCTATTCAGGACCATCCGTCGGGTTAACCCGGGAAAGGAGCCAGTTAGGCTCGATTCATGGCGCCTGGACGATGATCTCGCCCCAGTCGACGGAAAGTACCCTCTTCAAGTCCTTGAGGTCATCTTTACCAATTCGCTCGCCAAGTTTCCTGTCCAAATACTTCAACAGTTGAAGAACCATGTCACGCAGTTCCAGTGAATCTTCACAAAATGCATACTGCTTCGAACGACCATCGTCGGGATCAGGAACTACTTTGATGATGTGTGCATCAATCAAGGGTTTTGCCATGGCATGAATGTTCTGGCGTGTGGCCCCCATATCACGGGCAATCTCAGAGGGTTTGGTAATCCCCTCGGCGATGTGGATCAGCATCACTGACTGGGTACGGTTAAATGATTGTATACCCCGCCCGGCCAGAATGCTTTGCAGGCTCACGTCATACCAATCAATGGCTTTAACAAGCTCGGCAAATATACCCATGGATCGGCGAGGCCTTTTTCGTATATTGGGCTGGGGAGCCATTTTTTATAGCCTCTGATGTCATAGCGGTGAATTTGAAGGCAACCCGAGTAACAGCCTGCCATAGGACTCTGTCGCGATATCCAGGTCAAATACAGTATGGCAGGATAGGGTCTCAAGATCACGAAGTGCTCGGCCAAGGGGGTTCGAAAGGTTGTGCGCATGAGCCCCGCTAACTTCAACGACTTCTCTGACGATATTTCTTGATTCACGTACTACATGACCGATTCGTACCCTGAGTTCAGCGCGCTCAAGATCAGGGCAAACTTCACCAGATTCACCCCAATTGGCGACATCCTTTGCAATGCGCTTGAGGTTTGTCTCGACGGTCTGCGCACGAACCGTCAGATGGGCCAGCCTTGACTGTGCAAGGGCACGCTCGGACTGCTTGTCCTGCGTACCATAGACGGCTCTCTCCTGCATGCGCTCCTTGAAACGAGTCACTGTCTGTTTAGCGCAGCCTACTGCCGGGCCAGCCGCTGTAAGCCCAAGCACGGGTAGCATAGGCATCCTAAAAGTCGGCGTCTGGTGATATTGCGCACCAGGGCTGTCACCTGCCCGCATCTCCGATAAATTTTGTCGCAGGAAACCAGGTACAAACGCATCTTCCACAACAATATCATTGCTGCCGGTGCCTACCATGCCGGACATCTGCCAGGTATCAACCACTTTCGCATCAGCAATTGGCAGGGCATACATACAAAGCTCGGGCGGACCATCGTGCTCTGTTAACGCGCCTACGAGCACCCAGTCAGCGTGCATTACACCGGTACCCCACTCCCAATGCCCACTCAGGCGATAACCACCGTCAACCTTGGTTGCCTTACCTTGAGGAGCGAGGGCCCCAGGGGCGATAAGATAGGGCTGCTGGCCAAAGATATGATCCTGTGCCTGCTGGTTGTAAAGGCCTATTAGCCAATTATGCTCCATACAAAAAGTCACGACCCAGGCCGTGGAAATATCTGCGGCGCCGAGAGCCACAGCAATATCCATAAAACCCTCAAGTCCGAACTCAAACCCACCATATTTTTTTGGTACGAAATAGCGATAAGCCTGCGTGTCTTCAATAGCTTTCATCACGCTATCTACTGGCTTACGAAGGCGTTCCGATTCGCCCGCATGCTCTTCCAACATCGGGGCGAGTGACGTCAGGCGATCGATCAACTCTTGTTCATTCATGGAGAATAGTTTTCTGTCAAATTATTTGACTTATCATGTTACAGGATTCAGGGTGCATTGCTCTAGTGAATTTGTTGCACAAACCACCAGTCAGCCTACCGCCGTTTAGTTGACGCAGCACGTTTCTGTGAGATAGTTTGACTAATAATTGAAAGTCATCTTTGATTTAACTCACTAAAGATGCATATACAGGAAGAACAAATGTCGCTTCAAAAATTACCCACAAGCCTCGTAGGCAGCTACGCTCAACCAAACTGGCTTATCGATAAATCCCGTCTGGGTAAATCACTGCCACCGCGTGTCGTGCTAAATGATCTCTGGAGAATAGAGTCCAAGTATCTTGAGGAGGCACAAAATGACGCAACGTTGATCGCACTAGACGACCAGCACCGCGCCGGTGTAGATATTGTTACAGATGGTGAAATGCGCCGTGAGAGCTATTCAAATCGTTTCGCCAATGCACTCTCAGGAATTGATCTTGATCATCCCGGCGAAGCGATAGATAGAACCGGCAAAGCTGTACCCGTACCCAGGGTCACTGGAGAGGTTAAACGATCAGGGCCTGTCGAACTCCCTTTCGTCGAGTTCCTTAAGGCGCATACTGACAAACCAATCAAACTGACCCTGCCTGGCCCCTTCACGATGACCCAACAGGCACAAAATGACTACTATCCAGATGATGGGTCTCTGGCGATGGCTTATGCGGAAGCGGTTAACGAAGAACTCAAGGCACTCTTTGCTGCAGGCATAGACATCATCCAACTCGACGAACCTTACGTTCAAGCCAGACCAGAAGCGGCCAGTCAATACGCAGTGGAAACTATTAACCGGGCGCTGCAGGGCGCAACAGGCACTACCGTCCTGCACGTCTGTTTTGGATACGGCAAACATGTTGCAGACAAGCCTGCGGGCTACGCTTTTCTGGATGAACTGGATGCCTCAGCAGCAGATGAAATATCTATCGAATGCGCACAGCCAAAGCTTAAACTTGACCTGGTTCTGGGGCTACCTTCGAAACGTGTCCATGTCGGTGTTATCGACCTTCGCGATGAAACCGTAGAGACACCCGAAATAGTAGCCGAAAGGATTCAGGCGGCCCTGGCGTATTTACCTGCGGAACGACTGGTTGTCGCACCCGATTGTGGCATGAAGTATCTTTCCCGGGAAACCGCTTTCCGCAAGCTTTCCAACATGGTCGCCGGGCGCAATTTAGTCATCGGATAAAATTCACCTTGAGATCAAAAAAACACCCTGCCTACGCCTGGGCTGGGGTTCGTTGAAAACGACCAGCTAGCCATCGTTGCCATGTCCTTAGCCATTTTCTTTTCTGCATTCCAGGGCGGTATTTCCGGCGAAGGGATCCAACTAAAGCTGGCGATGGCTAGAGCCATCATCATCGATCTTATATTTGCGGAGAAATTTGAAGGCTAACGCTATGCCATTTAAACTTAGGGCAGATTCAGCCAATGCGTTGGAGACAGTTCAAGGTTGAAGAATTCAATCTTTAGAGATCGGTTATCCAGGGCGGCTGGAAACCGTTGCGTGAGTTGCCGATAGATTGATCTCGAATACGCATTTTCAAACACGAATTATCGTTAACAATTTTAGGCATTGCTGAACGAATTGTCGATTTTTAGACGCGTTAAACTTCGTCGCGTAAATATTAATGACTTGAGGAAATTGAATTATGAGTGACGAACAACAAATCAAGGAAACAGTTCAGACTTACTTCGATTGTATGTATGAATCCAACGCTGAGAAAACCCATGCTGCCTTTCATCCGAATGCAAAAATAACGGGTTATCTGGAAGACGGATTGCATGAAATGTCTGTGGTGGAATTTGCAGGCTTCGTTTCAAGCCAACAACCTTCTGCGAAGGAAAAAGGTGAAGCGGCAAGGCTGGATATAATTTCAATCGATATCGCTGGTGATACAGCAATAACCCGTGTCCGTGATGACTATCTTGGCATGACATTTCTGGACACATTATCCCTGCTGAGAGTTGAGGGGCAGTGGTCCATTTACAATAAACTTTTCCACGTGGAAGGACCTGCAGGCTAATGAGCTTATCAGCAGGATAGCTCCCTGACTTAGGCTCAGCGATTCAAGCGAGTCTTTGAACAGACCTCACTCGGTATGATGACTCACGTCATCGTTAGAAAACGAATGTCCATTCAAAAAGTCGTCGGGTCTAGCAGATTGAAGTCTTCTGCTCTCGCACCTGATTCATTCATATCCAGAATTCCTAAGCATATACTCCCGAAACCCATTACTGCCGAACGCCTTCCACAACAAGGTAAACTTCGACATCGCCTATCCAGGCAGGCAGGCCATAGCTAGCTGCATCAAGAATCACACTTCCTTCAAAGCCACTTCTATAACCACCCCAGGGATCGTCACCTTCGCCAATTTTGCTGACATCAATAGCAATCGTTTTACTGACACCGCGCAAGTTCAATTCGCCCATCAATATTCCACTGGTCGTGCTACCTGCGTAACTGCTGCTGGCAAAGGTAATCGACGGATAAGTCTCTACGTCAAAGTAGCCAGATCCTCGAAGGTGCTTGTCGCGTTCCGCATGATCTGTATCCAGGCTCTTGACATCAATGGTTACATGAACGATTGAATCCTCAGGCTTGTCAGGGTCGTATGCAAACGTGCCATTAAAATCTTCAAAATGACCCAGAATATAGGAAAACCCAAGATGGCTTGCCTTGAAAGTGATAAACACATGCTGACCTGGTTTATCGAAAACGTACTCCGCTCCATGGGACTGCAGACCAGTGACACAAAACAAAAATACCAGGCACAACGAAATTACCTTTTTCATGATTAGCTCCGGTTAATAGAGATACGCAGCATACGACGCAGCGTGTCATCCTTGTCAATAAAGTGATGTTTCAGTGCAGCACCTGCATGCACGACACTAAGCCCCAATATAAAGTAAGCAACGTATCGATGAATCAGTCCCGAGATGTCCTCCTGATCAGGCAAGCTAAGTACAGCGGGGAATGTTCCCCAGTTGAATACCGAAATACCGCGGCCCTCGGCCGTTGGGATAAGATAGCCCGACACCAGTACAACCAGAACCCCGATACCAAGCAGCCAATGTGCGATCCGGCTACTTTTCGCTTCCCAAGCCAAATGGGTTTCCAGGCTTGATGGCTTATTTACCGTCAATCGCCAGACACCCAGACACAGCACAATGACCAGAAGCAACATACCGATGCTCTTATGCCAGTGAGGTAAAGCGATATACCACGGGTCGTAGTAATCGAGCGTCACCATATACCAGCCAACACAAAACAAACCAAGGTATGTCAACGCTATTAGCCAGTGCATTAAGACGGAAACCAGTCCGTATCGTTTTGGTGTATCGGTAAGTAGAATTCCCATGAGGCCCTGGAGCATAGAGTGACCTGTACTGTTTACAGGAATTTTCAGCGCAGGCCAATCTGGACTCACCCAGGCGAGGCCGCGGCGCAAGGCAACAAGGCCTTATTGGCGATACTATTCGAGCCCAGCACAGTCCTTCTGCCGCTCAATGTGCCTGTCCAAAACACTTATCTACCAGTTCATTGCACAAATGGTATCTTTCTTTCACATAGGGGTAGTGATGTTCTGGGCCGAATTAAAGCTCAATCAACGGCTGGACCAGTATAGTGACGTACAGTCTGGTAAAAGGTTGCACTGGCATCGAACTGACGAATTTTTGGTAGCAGCGGGTGATTTTTCGCTTTCTCTGCAAACGCCCTGAAATCAGATTCGTTTCTCCAGCGGGCGAAGTGAAGATAGCCACCGCGATCTTCCCGCTCATTGAGCCTGCTGTCGATAAAGCCTGGCTGTATACTCAGGAAGCTCTCGATATATTCATCCAGAACCTGAAGAGCTTCTCCGTGATTATCCGGGGTGGTTGCAAATGTTACTACTACAATAAAGTCCATCGCCCTACCCTAGTCCTGTGGACTGCCACGCTTGCAGTTGGAATAGGTCACGCTCACGTTTTTGCCAGACCGCTATAAACCGATTGACGAGTTTCTTATCCAACCCATCTTTTGTAACTTCCCCGAAGACAACACCTTCAAGGACAAAGATATCCCCAAAAATGCGCACCTGGGTGTCTCTCACATCCAATGAATGATAAACCGTCGTACCACTGGCCATCACCGCCAGAAAACTTTCTTTTGAATCCGTCTTGCCTGAAGAATGCGTCCAGCTAAGGTCATCGGCCAGATAATCACCCAGCGCAACCACGTCACCGGAAACCATTGCAACCCGCCTTTGTGTATCGACATTCATTAGCGCTTCAACATCACTCATAGGCTATCTCCTTGTCTCAAATTCGGCGCATTGCCATCGACACCTTCAATCGCGGAATCGATGGGAGTCACACCGTTCCCGTTATAAGTTGGCCATTAGCCTTAATACCCTTTTCATTCACTGGTAGATCTGCGACCTGCAAGCCCTTCGACAGCGTTGCACAAAACTCCAGCATAATGCCGTCTGGGTCAAAGAAGTAAAACGAACGAAGCCAGGTTTTCTCCGTTGGCATATCTGAGGACCGTTTTTCATCACCCGTGATCACGTCATCGTGGTTAACGACTTCAGAACAATCAACACCGCGGGAAACCAGCTCTTCCCGATAACCGTCGATCTTGTCCTTTGAGACAGAAAACGCCACGTGGTTCATGGAACCATGGGCCGACGATATTGTACCGTTGCCCGAAGCGACTAGATTGGCAGCTGATGCCACACCCGGCTTCGCACTGCCAGCATCATTGAACCAAAAGAATGCCAGTTCCTGGCCATCGCCCATATCGAAGAAAAAGTGCTGACCGTAACCACCGTCCAGATCAAACCCTTTGTTCAGCTTCATTCCCAGAATATTCGTATAAAAATCGACTGTACGCTGCATATCCTTGCAGACCAGCGCAAGGTGATGAAGCCCACCAAACTCAAATGGCTTACTCATAATCAACCCCTATTATTCCATGCATTATCGGCCCAGTCCGCGGGTTCTCCATTGACGGGAGTCATTACTTCTCATATCCGTTCATCTTTCTTATCGGCTACGACAGTAGACACCCTACTTGCCAATCACGATTTTGGTCAATAGCGTTGACAAACTTTTATCGTCTTCGTCTTCGTCAACGGTTTACGGCGAAACCCAACAACAGGCTGAACCAGGGCCCGTCCACCGCGTCCGTGGCATTTTTGAGCCTCTTGCAGCCGGAATCGCAGAATCCAGCAGTATGGACACCCGACAATCTCGCCTAGGCTTTTTCCGCGAGCCATGACGCAATAATATCCGCGACTTTATCTCGTGCATCAGCGGGCTCAAGAAGGTAATGGTCTCCCTGTATCATTTCCAGTCGTTTATCATCCGATGCCAGAGAGTCATGAACCAATTGGGCATCACGCGGAAACACGCCTGTGTCTGCATCGCTCTGAACAATTAGCGCTGGCTCATCAATTCTCTGCAGATGAGGAATCCCACTACAGTAAGAATCTCGAAGACTCCACATGGATAGCCATGTACGAATGGTATTGGTCAACCCAATCCCACGAGGCGAAAAATTGGCAGCCCGAGGGTCTCCCGCATAACACCATTGGGGCCGTCTATTATTTGGGTCGATAGTGGGATCCATCAGCCTGAGGTCGGCCCAGGTCCGGTACATGTTAAAAGCTCTGTCTGTCATGCCATGTCTGGACAGTCGCTCGAGTTCCTCATAACACCAATCAGTGATCCGATGGTTTCTTGCTTCCTGTGCCTGGCGATACTTTGCAACAAACTCGGATGAGTAGGGCCTGGGATTCGCTTCGTCATACATGTTGAGTGACGGATCGATACTCGTTGGGTCTTTCTCATCGGTGATCGATGGATCAAACCATTCCGTTAGCACTTCCGGACGCCCGCCATGCGCACAAAGCGAGATGTAGAGATCTGCTGGTTCAATCGCATCAAGCGCCTTCGGCAACTCCAAACCGGGCGTAGGTTTCATCGTCACCCCCTTCGCTTGTGACTGATAGGCAGCCATCAACGATCCTCCACCGGAATTCCCAAGTATGACGACCTTCTCTACACCAGCGACTTCCCGGAGCCACTTAACACCCTCACCAATATCGATGAGTGCATGCTCCAGAAGAAAGGCATATTCCAGCCCACGAAAGCGTGTGTTCCACCCTAGAAAACCAAATCCACGCTCGGCCATATACTCACCCAGATAATGCTCGCTGAAATCAACGTTATAATGCGTGGCAATGAGCGCAACCCTGGCCTTTTCCCCCACGGGTTCGACATAGAGACCCTGGCAAGGGTTAAATCCCGCACCATTGCGAGACCCGGTAGGGGAAGTTGTGGATACGAAGGTTTTCCTGGTTTCGACCATGTTTTTTCCTTTCTTGTTATTTTTGTATAGAGGCTGGCAGCTAGCAGACCGGATAAGACCAGGCTCGCGCCTGCACCATCACATCAGCACCCGGGAATTCATCAAAACGGTTCGTAGCGCTTAGCTTGTTGTCGCACCCGTGCTCCATCAGTCATTATTAATTCCCCTCAGCTATCGTTCGTTCTTCAAGTGAGCGGACCAGCGCTGTAATTGTTGCATTCACTGGCGCAACAGAGCCTACGCGCATTGCTTCTCGCTCAACCGCGCCATTGATAACATCGATTTCGCTTCGACGCCCTGCTTCAATATCCAAGAGTACAGAGGGCCTGGCAGCGCGCATCCTTTCAGCAAAATCCTGCACATAAGCGACGGGGTCATCGACCGCGATCGGTATGCTTCTCTTCTTCGCGACCTCCCAGGCCTCAACAGCTGCGGCGCGACTAACTGGACCTACGATGGGATCATCCAACACTTCCCCTACCGTCAACCCTGTCAGCGCACAAGGGCCGCTATAGGCTACGTTACAAATCAGTTTTTCCCACTGGACAACTTCAATGTTATCCACTGCCTGTGTATCAAACCCTGATGCTTGAAAAATGTTAACGACACTATTTAACCGCACACTGTCGCCCTGCGTATAGCCCCCCATACGAATTGCTTTCATATCATTATGGTGACTAATTCCCGGTGCCTGGAGCGAAGCCCCAAAGCCCTGGGCAACCCCTACAATCAGTCTTTCATTGCCGAAAACATCGGCAACAATATCTGCACTACCAAGGCCATTTTGAATCGTCAGGATAGAGCCTGTTGATTTAACCAGAGAACTGGCAGCGCTCGACTCACCGACATGTGCAGCTTTCACTGCAATTACAAGCAAATCCACCTCAACATCCGGAGGGTCCGTGTACGCCTGAATGGCGACGCAACGATCCCCACTTGCACCGACCACTCTTAATCCGCTGGCGTTGATCGCAGCGACATGTGCCTTGTTACGATCTATTCCGATCACTTCATGCCCGGCAGACGCGAGCAATCCTGCATAAATAGAGCCCATGGCACCACAGCCAAATATAGCAATACGCATCGTTAAAAAGCCTCACCTAACTTGTTGAGGTAGGGTATAAGTTCGGGTTTCTCTTCAAGCCCGAAACCAGGTGCGTCAGACGGCGTGACTCTACCGTCGCTTATCTCGCAAGCCGGAGAAAAGCCGCCAAAAGGCCCGAATACACCAGGGTAAGCTTCGCAGCCACCCAGGTTGAGGCCCACGGCTATATGCAGATTGATCAGGTGCCCTCCATGAGGAAAACACTGATTCCTGTTCATACCGGCTGATTCCAGTTGACCGAGCATCTTCACATATTCAGTCAACCCATAGCTTAAACCTGCATCCATCTGGAAAACGTCACGGCCGGGCTTCATACCACCATAAAGCAGCAGATTTCGAGTATCCTGCACGCTAAAAAGATTTTCTCCTGTTGCCAGTGGGATATCACTCATCGTACTAAGTTGACTAAGCAACTCAAAATCGAGCGGGTCACCAGGCTCCTCAAACCAGCGCAATCCACGTACCGATATTGATTCAAGATATCGAACAGCAGTTTCTGTATCAAATCGACCGTTAGCATCAACCGCAACGCGCTGACCTGAGCCTGCCAAATCTACCGCAGTATCAATTCGCTCCAGGTCCGCTTCAAGGCTTGCACCACCTATCTTGATTTTAAAACCATCAAAACCCAGATCACGATAGCGGCGCAATTCATCCCCTAGCCTCGCTAATGAATCCGTGGAATAGTAATAACCTCCCGCGGCATAAGTCGAAACATCAAGGCGCTCAATTCGTGTCGCGTGGCATTTAGAGATCCATGACCAGGCAGGCTCATCCGCCAGTTTGGCGTTCAGGTCCCAAACCGCAAGCTCAAGTGCAGCCAACGCCCCTGCCCTGTCTCCATGGCCACCAGGCTTCTCATTGCTCATCGCGATGCTGGAAATAGCAGCCGGGTCGAAAAAATCCTCGTTCTCACTCACTAGCGATGCAGAATCAGCATTGAGGACCCGGGGAACCATACGCCCCTGAAGGATGCCAGATTGCGCGAACCTGCCTATGGAATTGAACCCGTAACCAACTACCGGTCGCCCGAACCTGATGATATTACTGACAACAGCAACCAGGGAAACATCATGGGCCGAAAAATTAACCACTGCATTGGTAATGTCACCCTCGAGCGGCACTGATAATTCGTAAATACCCGTAATCTTGTTCAATGAGTTCAATCCCCCATAACGCTCAGGAAAAACGCTCTCCGGCAACTGAGTCGCCATACCCTGTGTCAAACAATATCTCCACACCAACCGCAGCTGTCAACCTGCCTGACGGCAACTACCAGGATTTATTGTAAACGAAATTGACAATTGATATCGACCAACAAGCGATTCCCCAGGGTGTTTCCAAATTCCAGTAATCAACTGGACCGTGGCTCGATTCGACGACGGCGCCAAACGACTGCACGTTTTAGGTCTGCAATGCCCGGCGAAACAGAAGCAAACCTGCTTCGGTGAAGGCAAGCATATTACTGTGCCTGTCATCCTCGCTAGTTCGTGTCGTACTACTGATGGAGCACGGTCCGGATATAGCGATAACACTGATCCCTGGACCATGTCCATAAGGCGTACCTGCGGGTCCTGCGGCACCTAACTCAGCAATACCCCAGGTGGTCTCCAGTTTTTCACGCGCTGCACGCGCAAACTCAGCGACCATCTCTTCCGTGAGCGGCTTGAGTTCGCGAACTCTATCGCGGTCAAGATCAAGAAATGCCCGCCTTGAAGCCAGTGTATAGACAACACTGCCGCCCTGAAAATAAGCAGATGCACCCGGAACCGACAACAGATTAGCCGAGATCAATCCTCCGGTTGAACTCTCCGCAACAGAGACTGTATCGCCCCGGTCAATCAGTAGTCCAGCAATGTCAGTAACTGTATCTGAAAACATAGTTAGTCATCCTTTAAGTGTTGCACGTGACTGAACCCCCTCCAGCCCGACGCAGGCCTTTCCGAAGGTCATGTCATAGTGATCATGTTCTATTCTTGATAGCTTACTGTATAGACCAAACAACCGCTGGAATACCAATGAGTATCGAACAATTTCGAGCTTAAACCCGCATTGGACTGGCCACGTTGCCAGCACGGTGAGTCGGCTAATACAGTCACCAACTAAAAGATACTACGCCCTGTAAACCATACGCTGTACTGAGCGACGTCGGTCTGCGATAGTTGAGTAAATTCTTATCAACTAGAAACGTCAGGAGTATTCATGATTGTCGTCAATGCAATAATCGAGTCAACGGAATCCGATATCGCAGCAATGAAAGAATCCATCAGGGAGATGGAAACTCATAGTCGTCGTGAGTCAGGCTGCAATGACTATACATTCTCTGTCGAGACCAGCAATCCAAATATCATCAGGGTAACTGAGCAATGGGAGAATATGGCAGCCCTTGCCGCCCACTTTGCGGAACCTCATATGGCCGTTTTCCAGCAGGCCATGGCAGCTAATCCCCCAAAATCAGTTAACGCTACATTTTATGAAGCGACTGAAGTACCTGGCCCAGGCTAACGAATGCTGTTACTAGCTGTCGTGATAAGTCGCGTCCGACATAACCTGCTTGATCTGGGTGAACTCCAGAATCCCCTCTGGTCCGCATTCACGTCCCCAGCCTGACTGTTTATAGCCACCGAACGGCTGCGTCAGGCTGACCCCGGCACTGTTAATCGCCACAGCACCGGAGCGAATTTTTCTTGCGGCATTCAGCGCTGTTTCCTTATCTTTGGTATAGATCGAACAGGCGAGTCCAAAGCGCGAGTCGTTAGCGATATTTATTGCGTCTTCTATACCGTCATGAGCTATTACCGCGGTTACCGGACCAAAGACTTCTTCCTGCGCAATGGTCATGCCGTTAGTCACCTCTGCTAATAAAGTCGGTGAATAGAACCAGCCACGATTCAAATGTGCCGGTCTGTGACCACCGGTCACAACCGATGCGCCCTCTTTTTTAGCGATATCGATATAACGTTCGACGCGGTCGCGAGCGCGCACTGCCGCGAGTGGTCCCTGGTCTATGGATTCATCAAAAGGATCGCCCACCTGAATTGAACCGTAGTAATTCGCCAGCGCGTCCACAACTTCGTTATAGCGATGCCTGGGGGCAATCACCCGCGACAGGTTGACACATACCTGGCCCATATAACCGCTGCTCCCCGGCCCAAGCGTCTCAATTACTTCATCTATATCTGCATCGTCAGCAATAATCGCAGGCGACTTACCACCGAGTTCCAGGGCCGTTCTTGCAAGGCGCTCCGCCGTTCTCTTTACAACATCGATACCAATCTCGGTTCCCCCGGTTAGCGCAACCATATCAACGCCGGGATGACCGACCAGCTGCTGGCTGACCCTCGTACCCGCAGCAAGAACACTGACAACACCAGGCGGGAAGTCTGCCTCCCGAATCGCCTCGGCAATGAGCCGGGAGGTCAGGGCGGATTCAGGAGCGTGTTTAATAATGACAGTACAACCGGCTAACAGTGCAGGAATGATTTTCATCCCCATCAGTACAATCGGTCCGTTAAAAGTCAGCACACCTACCACCGTTCCGATCGGTTCCCGCCAGATCAGCGCACCATCTCGCGCTTCTTCCCAGGGTAAATTCGGCGCAAGCTCCAGCGCCTGACGCCAGATCGACACCCCGGCTGTACCATTGATCATTGCGCCGTGGGCAAGCGTGGCACCAGACTCAAAAGCCCAGGCACGATTCAACTGATCCATTCGCGCTTCCAACAAATCACAGAGGCGGCGACAGACTGTTACTCGATCAATCACGGGCATACCAGGCCATGGCCCGTTGTCGAAAGCTTCCCTGGCTGCAACAACTGCCGCATCAGCGTCTTCAGGTGTCGGGTCTGCGACCTGTACCAGAGGCTCCTCAGTTGTTGGCGAGATAACGTCGACGAACGTTGGGTTTCGTTCCAGCCACTTGCCACCGATGAACTGGGATGCAAGGCCTGGAATATCAATGTCGAGAGAGTCAGGGTGTGAAGCCATATTTATGCCGCGCTGGGTACAGGTGATTGATTAGAACAAGGATACACAACTTCAAGTCATCCAACAGACCGTTAAATAGATTAAGTCACCACCTGGATACCGGACGAGTTGGTCACTCGGCCTACAATCGAAGCCTGCTCATAACCCCCGCTCTTCAACGTTGAGACCAGCTTTTCCGACTCTTCCGCTGGAACACTAAATAACAGGCCGCCGGAGGTTTGCGGATCAAACAAAATCTCTGCGTCGCTAGTCAGACCAGACAATCCAGACGACCGCTTGTTTGCCTCGTGAAGGCTACTGGTAATACCCAGAGCATGGAGGCACTCAGCTGCTCCATTCATTACCGGGACGTTAGTCAACTGAAGCTCTATAGCTAAACCGGGCCTCGTCATTTCCAGGCAATGACCCGCCAGGCCAAACCCCGTAATGTCGGTGCAGGCTCGTATGGTGAAATTCTTCGCGATGTTAACTGCATCACTATTTGACCTCGTCATCTGGAGCAACGCTTCTGAAACCCACGGTCCTTTTGCCAGATGTCGCATATCGGCAGCGAAGATAGTGCCAGTGCCCAGGGCCTTCGTCAGCACCAACACATCGCCGGGTGAACTACCCTGTTTAGACCAGGCATCAGACGGATCGACCATACCATTAGCCGTAAACCCGATTGAAAGCTCGAGTCCTTCGCTGGTATGCCCGCCGATCAGGATCGCACCTTCTTCCTGAAGTTGATCAACGGTCCCCTGCAGGATTTGAGTCAACAGTGATTTAGTTACCCCTGGCTTACCGAACGGCAGCGTCAGGCTGGCAAGTACCGAATGAGGTGTTCCACCACACGCATAGATGTCAGACACAGAATGACAAAGGGCTATCCTCGCCTGCAGGTAAGGATCATTGACGAAGCTCCTGAAGTGATCCACTGACTGTAACAGGGTTTTTCCGGCTGGAATCTCAATCTTAGCGGCATCATCAACGGGTGCAGATCCACCAAGTATATCCTTCAGAACTTCGTGCAGCAGATCCGCTGCCACCTTGGAGCCGCAGCCACCGCAATGCATTTTGTCATCAAATTCCGCCTGTAAACTATTCTCTGGTTCCTGGTGCATATTGGGTAATTCGGAGAAACGCTTCATGAAGCGACTATCGATCCAGTTTTTCCAACGCCAGGCCCAATCGCCTTCCAGACTGAAACCATTTCTGGAGGCAATTGCATGTTGAGGTCCTGTCGAGATTAACGAGAGAAAACTCGATTGCGGCCTGTAAGGCTTTGGACTTGAACCCAGAAGTAACGCCATCACATTGCGAAACAGGGGTTTGCCCTGGCGAACAGCATAAACACCAGCTTTGGGTCTCGGATGGTTCACCATCCTGGCGCAGTCCCCCACCGCAAAAACCTTGTCGGAGCTCAGCGTTTGTAATGTCTCCCCTACCTGGATAAATCCTGCGGTATCTACATCAAGACCCGACTCTGAGGGCCAGGATTGAGCGCTCGCCTGGGTTATCCAGAAGATTCCATCTAACTGAACCTCTCTGGCGTCAGCTGACACCAATAAACCGCCAGCGGCAGATGTCGCGCGAAACTCCCTGTGAACCTGAATATTTCTTGTCGCCAATAATCGTTCGAATCGTATCCTGGTAGAGGTATTAAACTCTGACAGGATAGTTTTTCCTTCCGTGAACAAATGCGTGCGAAACGATCGATCAGGAAACTGCTTCCCCAGGAAATACTGCACCGCAAGACAAAGCTCAACCCCGCCCGCTCCGGCCCCAACGAAGCCAATATCTGAGACAGCTTCCGACTCGAATCTCTTGACGAATGCGTTCCAGCGGGTCAGGAAAGTACTAATAGGTTTAACCGAAATGACATCTGAATCGCTGATGGAAGCATCCAGCGCAGGCGCGCTACCTATGTCGAGAGACAAAAGGTCGTAATGGACTGCTGGCCGGCCAGAAAGCGCAACAGTTTGCTCGCCCAGGTCCACCGCGCCAACTTCGGACTGAATGAAATCGACACCCGCAAACCTGCAGAGAGGCACCAGGTCTACGTGGGCTTCATCTTCATGGTAGTGCCCTGCGATCAGTCCAGGCAGCATTCCGGAGTATGGCGTTCTGCTATCCGGGCTGATCAGCGTTGTCTTTAGTCCTGGCACTGGATTCATACCAAGCATGCGCAGAAAAATCACATGGCTGTGACCGCCGCCGACCAGCACCAACTCTCGGGAGATAGGGAAATTGTTCATGATTCGCTATCAGTCCAGTCGAGTCGTGCCCAGATGAATGCGAAGAAATTCCGCCATATCTAAAATTGCTTTTTTCCCCTCAGGGATAATAGCCGCAAGAGTTGGAAATACGTGTGGCATTTTCGGCCATACCGATAACTTTGCGCTGCCACCTGCTGCATTTATTTTTTCAACCAGGGTTACTGAATCGCTGAGCAAAACCTCCTTGCTACCTACCAGCACAAGTGTCGGGGGAAGATCGGATAGATCCGCAAAAACCGGAGATGCCAGTGGCGCCTTTGGATTGGTATCGCCAAGGTAATAGGATGCGAAAATTGAAATAGCCTCCGGCGACAACATCGCATCTGACCTGGCATTAGCCACCATGCTGGTACCCGTCATGGCAAGGTCCACCCAGGGGGACATAAGAACTGCTACTTTGGGCAACGTTATGCCAAGGTTCTTCAGATTCACCATCAGCGCCACTGCCAACCCACCTCCAGCAGAATCTCCAGCGACGGCTATTCGATCAGGTGCGAACCCCTGCTCCAGCAGCCATCGATAACTGTCAGCCGCGTCATCTACCGCGGCCGGAAAACGGTGTTCTGGAGCCAGGCGATAATTAACGACAAGTACTTTTGAACCTGACTCCTTGCCGAGCCGCCAGGCTATATCACGATGGCTGTCAGGGTCCCCGAAGACATACCCGCCGCCATGAAAATAGAGAATCACTGAATCCTCAGGTGCGCCTGTCCACTCAACCCATTCAGATGGAACACCACCGGCGTCTACCGGAGTGGACTTCACGGCTTCAGGAATTTTCCAGCCAAAACCACCCGCACGCTTACGGAATGCCACAGGATCATCGAGTTTCGTCATCTGTTTCTTGATAGTCAGACGCATAAACAAGGATAAAAGACTCGCCCTGATGCTCATGTAACAATTTCCTGCTATTTGCGCATAATCGGATATCATACCCTGCCCCCCAGGGCCATGCACTGTATGCCAAACGATATCCGCGCAATTGAAGACTTCAAGTGGTGTATCCAGAGCCCGCCGCTTATGCAGTTCGAGGATGATCAATGCTGGCCGAACGAACCCTGGTTTCAGGGATGGAAGCTTGCGCCGATAACCACGCCCAAGCTGACTGAATACAAATTGGGGTTACGATTCGAAGCTATTGTAGCTCACTGGATCGACCTGGAACCCTCACTAAGTTTGTTAGCAAAGAACCTGGTTGTTCACGACGGGAAACGCACGATCGGTGAATTTGATCTAATCGTCGAAAACAACGGGACGGTGGAGCACTGGGAACTCGCAGTAAAGTTCTATCTCGGCATCGGCGATGTGTTGAACCTGGACAATTGGCATGGACCAGACCCCTCGGACACACTTGCACGAAAGATCAACCGAATGGCGTCGCACCAGCTAAGGCTGTCCCAGCATCCGGCGGGACAAAAACTTCTTGAGCACAATGGCCTGGACGTTCGGCGAGCCCGCAGCCTGGTTAAAGGGCGTCTGTTTCACCCTTATCAGTCTTTTCGTCTGCAACAATTTTTGATTCCCCCGAACGTAAACCCGGGACATGAAAAAGGCTGGTGGCTGACTGATACTGATTTCGCACTGGCGCCAGAACTAAAGAGCGCCAGGTTCGTGATCCTCGAGCGATCTAACTGGCTTGCGCCACTACTCTCTGTTGGCAATGCCCAAATAATGGATCACCACCAGACCATTTCGTTTTTGTCCGGTCTTGAAACTAAAGGCACAATACCCATCGCACAACTCACCGCAGATGGCAAAGAACTGTCGCGAGGCTTTGTGGCCTATCCCCAATGGCTGAACGACATTGACGCACAGAGGGCCTAGCCTGAGACAGTTTTTAAATCCTGGAACTGAAGCTCATGCAAGGTGTGGTACAGACCCTTCAGCTCAAGCAGTTCCGCCTGGCTGCCGTACTCAATAACTTCGCCGGACTGCAGTACCAGGATTTTATCAGCCTGCTGAATGGTCTGCAGTCGATGTGCGATCAGGATAGCCGTACGGTCAGCCATCAACTTCCCAAGGCCGTCCTGGATCAGTAGCTCTGTTTCTGTATCGATGCTGGCGGTAGCCTCGTCGAGAACCAGCACCTCGGGGTCGGCAGCCAGCACTCTCGCAAATGCAAGTAACTGGCGCTCACCCTGAGAGAGATTGGTACCTCTCTCCTGCAGTAGCGTGTCGTAGCCATCCCGCAGTGATGAAATAAATCCATGCGCGTTGACTGTCTTGGCTGCTGCAATCGCCATATCCCGGGTAATCGTCGGATCGCCAAGCAGGATGTTGTCAAGAATAGTGCCAGAAAAGATGTGAAAATCCTGCAGAACAACCCCCACTCGCGACCTGACATCCCTGCTGTGTAAATGGTTAATGTCGACATCATCGAGAAACAACATGCCATCAGGGAAGTCGTAAAACCTTCCGAGCAACCTGATCAACGTGCTTTTACCCGAACCAGTGGGCCCGACAATTGCCAGCTTCTCGCCGGGTGGCACTACAAAGGACACGTCCTGCAGGATAGGATTACCGGGTTCATAACCGAAACTAACTCGTCGAAACTCGATCTTCCCCCTGATTCTGGGTGGCAGTGTGACGGGCGAGGCAGGCTCATGAATCTGTTCGTCCCAGTCCAGGGCCTGAAATATTCTTTCCCCGCTAGCCATCGCACGAAACAGTACATTGAGCTGCTCACCCAATGTCACCACAGGCGTGAACAACATACCCATGAATCGGGTAAACAGGATCACTCCGCCAATCGTCATTTCGTCCTGCACGACCTCGCCGGCTCCAAACCAGATGATTAACCCAAGACCGATTGAGGTCAGGCTATCGTTGAACGCGCCATAAATAGTCGCGAGGTTGATCGAGCGATACTCCTGCCTTCTATTCTGCTTGTTTAGTCCGGTGTACTCGTCGAGGTTTTTACGTTCACGGCCGCTTAGCTGTACAACCTGGATCCCGGACAGATTCTCCTGAAGGTTCTGGTTCAGCGAGGAGATACTGTTTCGGACCAGCCTGAATACCTCCCGGGATGATCGACGAAAGAAGTAGGTCGCTACTCCGACAACAGGGACCAGCGCCAGAAGCAGCAGTGTCAATTTAACGCTGGTCGAAAACATCACCGCCAGGGCGACAAAGAATGGAACGAATTCCCCGATCAGGCTTCCCATGCCGCGCAACATCTCAAACAAGGCTTCGATATCGTTTGTTACACGAGTCATTATCCGGCCGACCGGCACCTTGTCATAGAAAGAGCTGGGGCGTGTTTCCATGTGTGCGAACAGGTCCTGCCGGAGGTCACGTAACCCTTTGACAATCGCACTGGTCAGGGTCAGACGATGCCAGTGACCGGCAAGCGCAAAGAGCACCATAACAATGAAAAACAGGAGCCCGGCAGAGTTAAGCGAACTGAGGCCGGTTTGCCGCTCAACCCAGATGGTCAGCTCAATCATGCCCATATCAGGCATAGGAGACTCGGTTTCGCCGACGATGATGTAATCCACCAGGACCCGGGATATCAGGATCTCCATCACGACCGCAGCATAGCTGGCGACCAGGACCAGAGCAGTACTAAGGACAAGCCTAAACCGGTAGGGCTTCAGCCATCGCACCAGTCGCCCAAGCAGATGCATATTGAGCACAGCGCCTGAGAGTTCTGCATCGAACATACTATGGTCGCGGCTATTACTGGTCACCTCATTCGTCATCTTCTAGCCCTGCACCGCTACTGGCTCATCGCTAAGGGTTTGCGCTCTTTCCAGTTGGGCATAGGCTCCATCCAGGGCTAGTAGCTCCTCGTGACTGCCTATTTCAACAATCTCACCCTCCTCCAGCACCACGATACGATCGGAATGACGTAGCGTGGAGATTCTGTGAGACACCAGGATTGTCGTCTTCCCGGCCCGTAACCGTTTCAGGCGGCTGAGAATATGTTCTTCGGTTTCTGTATCCACACTTGAAAAACAATCGTCCAGAATCAGCACCGGCGCATTCCTGATCAATCCCCGCGCCAGTGTCGCCCGCTGTTTTTGACCACCTGAAAGCGTTACGCCGCGTTCCCCGACGATGGTCTGCATCTTCATGGGAAAATCATCAATAGAACCGCGCAGCGATGCTGATTCAGCGGCATCCCAGATCAGTTCAAGGTTACGCTCGGGATCGTCGTAGCTGATATTGCTGTAGAGCGGCTCTCCGAACAAAAACGAATCCTGCAGAACCTGCGAAACCTGCTGCCGTAGTTGCGATAACGGATAATCGTTAACATCATGACCATCAATATAAAGGCAGGCATCCGGTGTATCGATCATCCGGGTGAACAGTTTTAGCAGCGTACTCTTACCACAGCCGATACGGCCCACTATCGCAATTGACTCACCAGCAGCTATTTCGATGTTGATGTTACGCAGGACAGGCTTATCTGCACCAGGATAGGTATATGTTACGTTCTTTAAATCAAACGCGCCCTGAATATTCGACGGTGCCTGGCCGCTGGGGCGATCACTAATCTCGGGTTCCGCATCATAGATTTCATAAAGCCGGCCAGTGGCAACAGCAGCACGCTGGAGCAACATCACCAGCATGCCAGCCATGCGAATTGGCTGCAGCAACATACCGAGACAGGCAAAAAAGAACACCAGATCCCCAATCGAAATCTGGCCGGTCATGACCTGGTGGCCGCCATACAGGATAATGATGAGTTGCGCGACGGATGCAAAAAATGGCATCCAAGCGGACATCAGGGAAGTTATGCGCGCCTGGTCATAGAACGCACTCGCATAGTCGTTGTTGGTTAACCAGAAACGCTTAACCTCATTATCTTCCTGCACCTGTGCCTGAATTGTACGGATGCCCGAAAGGTTCTCCTGGGTATGTGAAGACAGTTCAGACAGCCTTTGCTGTACTTCCCTGGAACTCCTGCCCATTTCATTAGCCATACGCAGCGCGTAAATAAATACGACAGGCAGTAATGGGACTATCAGCAATGTGAGTGAAGTAGATTTCAGTAACATCGCCGACACGCCAAACAAGGGCGCAAAGACCATGATGACAATAGATATCAATCCGAAAGCAATCGCCCTTTGAATTAGCGAAATATCCTGGATTGCACGCGTCATTACATCGCCGACACTGATCTTCGCAAAGAACCCCGGGCCCTGCCTGAGGATTGATTTATACAGCATCTGACGGAGATCGAAAGACACAGCTATGCCGACCCGGCGAATCGCGCGCCGTGCGTAAGAGACGAACAGGAAGCGCATCCCCACACAAGAAAGGATGCCAAGCACGATTTGGGCGATGGTGGCAGAGCCAGGGGCACCATCAAGCAGTTCGTCTATCAGGTCAATGCCTTCAGAGACAAGGAAATAAGTACTAACCTCAAAGAATCGAGCGATAAAAAAAGCCAGGAAACCCAGATAGGTCTGGGCCTGGTAGTTTTTCAATAAAGGGAGTAATCGACTAAGTGAACTCAAGCGCGTCCGGTGAAACACCAAACGACGTATTCTGCCACAAACAGCCCTGTAGCTTGTAGCTCGGTTTTTGTATGACTCGGTTTTTGTATGATAAGTGTATGATGGGTTTTTTCCTGCCGATTTAAATGCCAATCAAACGCCGCATACTAAACTGGACTGTCTTGACGCTGGCATTCACCAGTGGATTCATCATCATGTCTATCGAACTGCTGGGTGGACGAGTTCTGGCACCCTACTTTGGCAGCAGCATATATGTGTGGGGCAGCATCATCACCGTGTTCATGATTGCGCTGTCCTTCGGATATCTGATCGGCGGTCATCTTTCACTACAGGCGCCAAGACTCAGTAAATACGGACTTTTCTTTGTGGCGGCAGCCATTACCGCTGTGCCGACGATTTTGTTCGGCGATGCCCTCATGGACTGGGTCTTCCTTCGATTTGAAGACCCTCGATATGGATCGCTGCTGGCGGCGATGTTGCTATTCTTCATCCCAACAGCAATTTTGGGCATGATTGCACCCTACTCTGTGAGGCTTCTGGTTGAAGAAACTCATCACAGCGGTCGTGTTGCAGGAGGACTCTACTTCATCTCTACCCTGGGAAGCGCTCTCGGCACATTGCTCACTTCTTTTTACTTCGTTCTGCTGTTCGAGATAAATGAGATTCTGGTTACCATGGTGATCGCGCTTGTCTGCTGCTTTCTCATTGCCCTCGTTGTTGACCGCAAGGTCGAGTTCAAGGTTGAGTCCAAGGTTTGATCGCGCCACACATGAAATTATTCTTTGCCATCATGCTGCTGCTTATTTCCACTGCGTCATATAGTGACATAGTGGTCCACAGGGAAAAATCGCTCTATCGAAATATTGTCGTGACCGAGAAAGCTGGAAAGCGGTGTCTTGTTTTTTCCATAAAGCTCCAACAAAGAAATCAGACCTGCGTCGACATTAACGACCCAAAGCATATTGTCTTTGCTTATGTGCGCATGATTTTCGCAGGATTGCTGGTTAATCCAAAACCTACTCGCGGCCTGATGATTGGTATGGGTGGCGGAACAATTTCATCTGTATTGACCAGCATCTATCCAAACCTGACCATGGATCTTGTCGAAGTGGACCCGGCGGTCGTTAAGGTTGCAACTGACTACTTCGGGTTCAGAAAAACACACCAGATTGATGTTCATGTCACCGATGGAAGGGTCTTCGCCAGGCGCGCGCTTCGCAGAAAAGAACAATACGACCTGATTATTCTGGATGCCTTTACCGGGGAATATATCCCTGAACATCTGATGACTGTTGAATTTTTGGAAAATATCAAAAGCCTGCTAACACCTGGTGGTATCGTCATCGCAAATACATTCTCGGGAAGTTCCCTTTATCACCACGAATCAGTGACCTATTCGGCTGTGTTTGGCCCTTTGTTCAGCCTTAAAATGCCGGGTACTGGTAACCGTGTTATCGTTGCAAGCACGGTGGATTTACCGGACAGCGAGACGCTAATGGCGAACGCTATGATGCTGAAACCAGACTTCGAACGGTACAAAATCGATTTACGGAAGTACGTACCGAATATGAACAGGGATCCTGACTGGAAGACCGACAAACGCCTTCTCACGGACCAATACGCCCCAGCGAATTTGCTGAGGGGCCGCTAGAGTACTCACAAGCACCCATCAAGTGCTTGATGTATTGGAAACAAATGAACTCTCCAGCACTCTTGCAAATGCGCAGTGAGCTCAACGTGGAGCACCTGAACCCCGGCCAGAACCTCGACCAAACAATGAATTACCTCGAGAACGCAATGACGGGTAAGATGAACCTTTACGGCTTGTTGGTAGGCAAGGTACCTTCCGACAGGCCACATGCTTAAAAACAGGAGTTAAATGTGTCACGACGTGATCAGATAAATATGACCGATGATGAAATCGGCAGTTACCTCAAGAATTCTCGCACCATTATTCTGGTCTCAAATGGCAAGAACGGCTTCCCGCATCCCATGCCAATGTGGTACAGCGTTGACGATCAAAATGTTGTCTACATGACAACCTTCAGTAAGAGCCAGAAAATAAACAACCTGAAAAAGGACCCAAGAGTTGCTTTACTGGTGGAGTCTGGAGATGTTTATCAGGAACTAAAGAGCGTTCTTATATACACAGAGGTGGAACTGATCGACGATGTAGAGGCCACCCGGGATATCCTGTTTAACATCTCAGTACAACGCGGCGATCTGCAAGCCGATGCCGGTGAAAAAATTCGCGAAGGCATGATGAACACGGCTTCCAAACGAATAGGTATGAAATTTACCCCGGACAAAATTGTCACCTGGGATCACAGCAAACTGGGCGGGGTCTACTAGCCTCAACTTCTAGTCTAGACACTCCTCATGAGGATACTTTTGCCACCAGAGAAAAATACGCTCTATTGTTCCTGTTCTCAGGGTTTGGGGGTTCAGAAGGGTTTTCCTCTATTTATCAGCCTCTTTGCCTTGCTCCGGAATTTCGCTTTCAGCACGCTTTAGCTGATTGGCATCACCGGTAGCTGACGATCCAGGTTGTTCGGTGCCATCACCCTGCTTTTCCTTTAGTTGGGCTTTGCCTGCCGCCAGGGTAAATTTTGCCAGCACCAACATGAATATAAGAATAGCGAGCTTGCCAAAGGCATTTTCCATAGCGGTCACAGTATCGGGTATCAGCAAAGAATAAATATAGTCAACAAAAGTCAAGGCACTGATGATATACAGTAAAAAGGCAAAGCTAATTTTTAGGTAGGCGGAAAATTTAGTCATGATGAGCGTGTGTTAAGGTTTTTTACAAGTGCGCGATTCTAAACTCTCCGGGATTATTTTGCATTCTTACTGAAAAGCAATTTCGGTCAGGATTGCTGTTTGAAAATATTGAATAATGCTGGAATGGTTAAACAGGTATTTGGGTTAATAGAGTCATGGATGCAGGTTTTGATCATTCCGTATCCTTAGCCCGGGCCTTTCCCGGAGAACAGGCACAATCGCCAACACAATTTACGCATAAACCAGACTGGCAAACCTGCTAGCTAACGCATCGTGAAAACAAAATACGTCCCAGGAAAAAGGTCAACGCCATGCATGTAGATATTATTGATTTCCCTGAAACCTTAGTGGCAGCCCTTGAGCACCATGGGCCGGAAAACCTGACATATAAAACCAGCAGTGAATTCATACAATGGCGCAAAGAAAATGGTGTTCCAGCAGATAAAGGAAATACTTACGGGATTCATTACGCAGACCCTAACAACACTTCCCCGGAAGACTTTCGCCTGGACATTTGTGTCTCTATAGAAAATGAAGTTGGAGAAAATCCTCAGGGAGTGGTGAATAAGAGTATCCCTGCCTGTCGCTGTGCGATAGCACGGCATACGGGTTCCCGCGAACATGTCACTGCAGCTGAATTCCTGGTCTATGAATGGCTGCCTGAAAGTGGACAGGAAATGGGCGACTTTCCTCTATTTTTTCACTACGTCAATGTCGGACCAGGTGTGCGTGAGCAGGATATGATTACGGATGTCTATTTGCCTTTGAAGTGACAAGAGGCTACAGCCGAACTGTGTTGGTTTTATAGCAATGTGCTAACCACTGGTGGAAGTGATGGCTGCAAACATCCATAACAGGTGAAAACACACCACCGGTAAAACCAGGCGAGGTTCGTGCATTTTGCATACCTTCCACGACAAAAATGTCTTCCGAAAAAACCTGCTGCCAACTCTTTAATACCGCAGACCTGCACTCTTCATATGACTCATCAAGCGACTGAGCCCCTATATAGTAAAGCTGCAGTTTTTCCACTATCTTACCGGGTGCCTTCGGTTGCACAATCATTGCAAAAAGGTGGTCTGGCTGCAGGCCCAACAAGACATTGGGGTATAAGGAAATATATTCTGCATGACACATTTTCTCTTCAGGCCAGTGAGGAAACCTCGGCAACTCAGCGTCTACTAATCCAGACAAATTATAGACACAGCTTCCCTGACCTGACATGTTTTCTGAGGCAACAATATTGTAATGTTGGTCCAGAGGCGAGTAAGTATTGAGCGTCGGATGTACGGAGGGTAAATGGTAGGATTCACAATAATTTTCTACCGCCAACTTCCAGTTGCACTGGAGATCAATTTCAAGTGAAGCCCCCTGCTCGGGTACACGCAGTTCATCAAAAAGTCCGGCGCCCAAAAATTGACGCCAACGAGTTTCAAGGGGCGCAATAAAATCCGTAAAGTCCGGCGCATCATCGGACAGGTTAATAAACACAATGCCCATCCATACATGGCTACGTACTCGCTTCAGGCCATGATTCTCACAGGAAAACCCTGCCACTTCATTAATCCGGGCGCCGCCAATTGACGGTGTCGATTTTAAATTACCGCTTAGATCGTAACGCCAGGAATGATAGGGACAACGGATGCCCCGAGCCTGAGTATTGGCTTCGCTGACCAACGTCATGCCGCGATGGCTGCAGACATTATGAAATACATTGATAAGACCGTTGTGGTCGCGAGTGACGATAAGCGGCAGGCCCATGAAGTCGACCGGCACCAGGCTACCATTAGCTGCAACCTCAGAAGCAAAGACCAGCCCAGACCAGGTTGGGCCTAACACTTGATCTCGCTCAAAGTGAAACAGTGCTTCGCTGGTATAAGCGGTACCCGGCATGCCAACAGCTTGCTCAATAGGTCTAGCTACCGCATCCAGTTGCGTCAACGGAATAGTGTTCTGCGTTATCGAGGTGGTCATTTCTGATCTTCCCTATCACTCAGTTTACATGCCTAAGACTACATATTAGTCGAATCTACAAACTTGGAGATATCCATATGCGACACATTAGCACCCCGCTTACCTCAGCATTAAGACTTGACCTGATTTTTGGTGAACATCAATATCCGCACTATCGAACCGAGCAGAGTAGCGCGCCATGTCAGGAATCCAACAATCTCCCTATGTGATTATCGGCGCCGGTATTCACGGCCTAAGTAGTGCCTATCATTTGGCATTGGAGCTAAAGCGCCGGGGTAAAGGCAGTGGAGCAGATATTCTTGTATTGGACAAAACAGGTATTGGAGCAGGCGCTTCAGGTATAGCCTGCGGCGTGATACGCAATAATTATTTCCAGAGTGCCATGCGCGAGCTAATGGCCCACAGTGTATCGGTGTGGGAGTCAGACCCTGAAGCTTATAGCTACCACCCGGTAGGCTATATGCAGATAAGCTCTGAGTCTATGCACGAGGATGTAGCCTCTATTTATCAGCAGCAGCAAGCCATTGACTACGAGTCGACATTTATAGAAGGCAGGAATGAATGTCGAGAGTATATGCTGAACATTTTTCATGACTGGCAGGCTCAGGGCATTACCTCGGTGCTGCATGAAAAAGCGGGTGGCTACGCCAATAACAGTAGAGCATTGGAAGGGTTGGCCGCCAAGGCCGAAGCCGAGGGAGTGCGCATTGTTGGCGGTGTCACAGTCACTGGTTTTGATCGTGACAACGCAGGTGCCGTCACCGCAGTACAAACAGATCATGGCAATATAGACTGTGGCTATTTGATCATCGCACCAGGCCCCTGGGCGAAACAATTTTGGAACATGCTGGAACTACCGAGCAACATTAGCGTTAGAAACCCTGACAACGGCACCATCGCCACAGCTATCCCCATGTGGGTTTACTGGTCCCTACAAGAGGGCACCCTCGGGGTCGACCCCAGGCTGCAAACAACCAACGATGGGAAGATGCCCCCGGTTATCCATGTAGATACCGATGCTCCGCTACTGTCTGATATCGATGGTTCATTAATCACAGACGAAATGTGGGGCATCTACTACAAACCCGACTTCCATTTTGACGGCGTTCAGGGGGGAGCAGCGCCCTTTATTATCAACAAGCCTGCTGAGCTGGTGGCGGTGGACCCCTATGGACCTGAGTCTTCAGAGTTTATTGTCGGTGAAGATTTCTCCACTCTATGGGTGTCGGCTCTTGCCCATTGCCAGAAACGCTTCTCCGGCACTCTGCCACAGTACAAAGATGAGCCCTCTGGTGGTATTGGCGCATTTACCCCAGATAGCTTTCCCGTATTCGATGTTTTTCACGGTAACTGCTATTTGATCGCCGACTCCAATCATGGCTACAAAATGCTCGGAGTTGGAAAGTTGGTCGCTGAGGATATCTGTGGCAATGAATCCAGCCTACTTGAACCATTCCGCTTCTCGCGCTATATCGAAGGCAAGTTGCACCCGGTCTCAAACAGCCCCTTCCCATGGAGTTAAAATAAACCGATATCGGTAATGAGGAATACCCGCTAAACAATTGATATTACAGGGTTTATGACAATGCCAATGCCGGTGGGATCGAAAATGCGTCACCGTCGGATGACATTTGACCGGTGACTGATACATCGGGTCCAGCGAAAGCTCACCGTTAGGGCCGATGTCAAGGCCAGGGGACAGGACCAAGTGCCAGGTCCAACTGACACCAAAGTCAGGCTATTCCTATACGTGTGATAAGGGTGGCCAGCGGTGGAATCAACGGGCAGGCCACCTGCACCGACACGGGAACTTTCAAGACGAAAATCCGAAATTCACATTAACTAAATCAATAACAGTGCACAACAGTCGGGCCGCGTTCGGACATAACTGTGTCCCGCAAAACTCCCGCACAAGGATTGGCTGTTTTCGCGCATAGATTCAGAGTGATACCTCTCTCATAGGAATTATAACAGGGCTTTTCGATCGAAAGTCTGAGTATCGAATTAGCCGAGTCAAGTGACGTTAGGGCGACTTCAATATGGTCAGAACGAATAACGCCATATTTTTGCGCAAGACAACGACGTGCGCGTTTCGTGTTGTTGCTCGGAGATCAGACATCGAGAGTCGAACCTGATATCGAGTCTATGTAGCGATGCTCCCATCTCGTAGTAAAAGCCATGTACGTTCCAATCGCTTCGATGTAATGAAGCGGGATATACAAGTCAGGGTATCCTTTTAAAACGAGTGATACTCAGGTGTTATTTGTAATTCAAGGCAACAACTTAGGCGTACAGAGGTTCAAAGGCAGAAGCTAAAAGAAAACAAACGAGCAGCCAAGCGAGATTTATCGACATACGAATAGGAAGAGGGTACCCGCCATAGGAAATGTGAAATTTCTTTGAGGCCAGCACCGCAAGGCTCATTATGACGAACCAGGGCGTGAAGAAGAAAACGCCTCGCCACAGAACCAGTGAGACAACGAAGTCGTGAATCGCGCCGCTAACGGCAAATGTCAGCAGCGTTGCAATACCTGTTGAAAAATATCGCGTTAGCGGTTTCATTACATTGCGGGATAAGTAATAGCCCCAAATTGGATTCCAGTAATGCCAGAAAAGATAGAATGAACGAGCGCCGACAGAGCGGTTGATCATGTTACCCAATGAGCCGGATGCACCAAGAGGCACACCGTTTATCTTCTTTACATACTCCGGTAGAGATCGCGTCTTGCGTGGTTGGGCTGATGCCGCCGGCTTTGGTGACTCATTCGAATTCATTGCTATCCTTAAGTTGTCCCGTACATCGTACCAGACAAGATTGTTTGGATAGTTTGGATTGTGTGGATCCTTTGGAGGATAGGAACTATAACAGGGCTTTTCGATCGAAAGTCTGAGTATCGAATCAGCTCGGTTACCTGCTTGTTTTATGAAAGAGTTGTGCTGAGCACTTTAATTTGATGGCTGAGCTAGCACTTCCGGCCCAGCAGCACCCACCGCCCCCTACCCCCCACTTCACAGAAAGGGACTCCTGCTGTGTAGGTATTACTGGTTTGGACGGATGAATCGGCTGATGCATCTATGATGCGAACGGCTACTTCTGGCCAGTGAAGCCACCGACCCCGGTAGATCTTGACGAGATCACGCATAAGATTGCCAAACGTGT
>LWDU01042030.1_pt1 | contig 32168 bp, 32 predicted proteins | sample 727161 | NCBI WGS metagenome assembly LWDU01 (sample SAMN04566230, study PRJNA314399) | hydrothermal vent metagenome | isolation source: deep sea hydrothermal plume seawater | place: Mexico: Gulf of California, Guaymas Basin | collected 2004-07-11 | reverse complement strand
GGGGTAAACCAATAAATCATCTCTAACTTATTGGTTTATATAGGTAAATGGCGGAGAGAGTGGGATTCGAACCCACGGTACCGTAAGGTACACACACTTTCCAAGCGTGCTCATTCGGCCACTCTGACATCTCTCCTGAAACTATTATAAAACGCTCTGGCCATGCGTTTTTTAGGCGCTAAATTATATCAGCTATCCGCTGTACAAATTATTTTATTCGGTCATGGACTCTAGTTCGTCCCAACGCTGGTATTTACTCTGTAATTTTTTATCAATATCACTGAGCTCACCCATTTTGGCCTGTACCGTTTTTCGATTACCTGAGTGAAAATCAGCAGAACTGGTTAATTGCTGTAACTCAGTTAATGCTTCTTCTAACGTTTCTATTTCAAGCGGGAGTTGCTCTAGTTCTTTTTTAAGCTTAAAGCTTAACTTCACTGTCTTGACTGATTTCTTAGCCGTATTTACGTCACTTGACTTCTTTTTTACTTGCCCGGCTTGAGCTTTGTCTTTTAACATTTTTGCCCAATTAGGCACACCACCCACGTATTCGGTTATCACGCCGTCACCTTCGAAAAACCAAAAACTGGTGACAACATTTTCTAAGAATTTACGGTCATGACTGACAAGAATGAGCGTGCCGTCATATTCAACCAGTAACTCTTCTAACAGCTCTAAGGTTTCCACGTCCAAATCATTGGTGGGTTCATCCATGACGATGAAATTGGCGGGTTGGCTAAATAGCTTTGCTAATAATATGCGGTTTCTTTCGCCGCCCGACAGTACTTTGGCGGGTGAACGTGCACGCTCTGGCGCGAATAAGAAGTCGCCTAAGTAGCTGATAATGTGTCTATCGCGTCCGTTAATGGTCACGCTATCTCGCCCATCTGACACGAGTTCTATCACAGTTTTATTTAAGTCTAAGGCATCACGGTGTTGATCAAAATATGCAACTTTCAACTTTGTGCCATGTTTCACAATGCCTGAGTCCAATTCTATTTCTTGCAACAAGGCTTTTATCACCGTACTTTTACCGATGCCGTTTGGCCCAACTAACCCCACGCGGTCGCCCCGCATAAGACGGCATGAAAAGTCACGCACCATGTGGCGGCCATCGTACGCAACGGATATATCTTCTGCTTCTATCACCAACTTACCTGATTTTTCACCACGCTCTACTTCTATTTTGGCCGGCCCCGCTAGACTTCTCCGCTCTGCTCTATCTCTGCGCAGTTGTTCTAATGCGCGTACACGGCCTTCGTTTCTGGTTCTCCGGGCTTTAATGCCTTGGCGAATCCAAACTTCTTCACGCGCCAGTTTTTTATCAAACTCTGCATGAGTTTTTGCTTCGGACTCTAAGGCTGCCGCTTTACGCTCAAGATATTGTTCGTAACTGCACGACCAACTGGTTAACTGACCCCTATCGATCTCGATAATCCGCTTGGCGATATTTTGTAGAAAAACACGGTCATGGGTGATACAAACAACAGCCCCTCTAAACGTTTCTAACTGCTTTTCCAACCAAACGATGGTTTCCATGTCCAAGTGATTAGTTGGCTCGTCAAGCAGCAGTACATCCGGTTCAACCACTAAAGCACGGGCTAAACCAACGCGGCGTTTCCAACCGCCCGACAATTCATTTATCTTTTTATCCGCGGGTAAATTTAATTTGCTCAGCACCGATTCCACACGTTGCTGTAACGACCAACCGTCTTGAGCCTCAAGTTGATGTTGTAATGTTCCTAATGCATCTAAATCGACGTCTGGGTCTAATAAAAGTTCATGATACTGGGCAATGATATGCCCAATCTCTCCCAAGCTATCTGACACCGCTTCATATATTGTTGACGATTCAGGTAACTCCGGTGACTGTTCCAACGTGGAAACAACAACGCCAGCCTGCAGCCACACTTGCCCAGAGTCCGGTAATATTTCTTCAGCGAGCACTTTCAATAACGTCGACTTCCCTTCGCCATTGCGACCAATCAAGCCCACGCGTTCTTGCTCATCTATTTGCAAATTAGCGAGGTCCAGCACGGGCTTCAGACCAAAAGCAACGCTGACATTGTCGAGTTTAATGAGTGGCATAATCGTTTTCTATTAAGTGTTTTCGAAGTAAGTTAAGCGCCTGTGCAGACGCGTTAATTTGTTTGCGCTCTAGTCGCCCCGTTAGTTTTTTTGATGCTGACGTGTGCGACGTATCACTCACAACGGCGACTACTGCAATAACGTCATCTCCATCATTATGATGTAACTGCACAAGCGTGATATTTGAGTCATTCTGCTCGTGTTCTTTAGTCGCTATTTCAACGGCTAATGACTCAGTAATGTCAGCGTTATCAATTCCAAAGCGCGAGAGTATAGCTGATACGCGCGGCGATACCATCGATTGTTGCAACCAACCGACATCACATTGACGCGCAATACCGCCTTGCGAGATGGTTTCAATCACACTCAATGTCTGTTGTTTTTCAATCATTAATTGATGCACGCAATCAGGTAAATTTTTGACCGCTTTACCAAATCCATCGATGGCGAAAACACTACCGCCAAGAACACCCTGTACTTCTTTAATACAACGCTGGACTGCATCATCGACGTAATGACTAGGAAAAATCAGCTTTAGTTCGTTTTCTGGTAGGCCCGCCCGAAAACTCACTCGAATATCATCGCTCAACGACAGCTTATCTACTTCCTGCTGAATAGCAGACTCGCCCATTCCCATCGTGCGTAAGGTAATAAGCCTCGGTTTTTGAACCTTAAAGCAGGCACGTAAATCATCTAACACGGTGGTCTGCATCATGTTTTTCATTTCGTAAGGAACGCCGGGCATACAATAAAACCGACACCGGTTCGTTTCCCCAATAAACCCTGCTGCTGTGCCCCAGAGATTATCAATGCGCGTTGAATTTTCAGGTAACAAGGCTTGTTTGCGGTTTACCTCAGGCATATCAATATTGAGCTTATCGAAAAAGCCTCGCATCATCGTCATGGCGATATCGTCAAATACTAGCGGGGTGTTAAATGCTTTTGAATACGCTTGTGTCGTCAAATCGTCCTGCGTTGGCCCTAAACCACCGGTACATAAACAAATGTCCGCTAGCGCATCAATGTCTTTAAGCACTTGAACCAAATCATCAAGTTCATCTGCCACGGTGATATGGCGAATAATATCAAAGCCAAGCGTGCGACAATGATCCGCTAAATACGCCGCATTGGTATCGATGGTTGCGCCAGTTATCACTTCATCGCCTTGCGAAAAGATGACCACCTTAGGGCGGTTTTTTTCAGGCATCAAACTGCAAGTTGTAGCTGGTGAATTTGCGAATATTTAATACGCCATTATCGAGAATTAAATATTGCCCTTTAATGCCCTTTAACACCCCTTCTATTACCGGTGTTTTATCAAAGTTAAACGATTTGACCTTATCAGGGTATTCAAGCACGGGGTACTCAATATCCACTTGTTTGGCGTCTGTTAAAAATTGAATATCGCCGTCGTTATTATCAGCTTGCACGGCGCTTATCGCGTCTTGCGCGGTGGCTAATAACAGATCTCGCTCTTCGTACATATCTTTAGGTTCGGCCAAGCCCTTAAGCATTTTTCGCCAATCCGTTTTATCGGATACATATTGCTTTAATGCCATTTCTACTTCACCGGACTGTAGGCGCGTTTTAACTTTAAAAATAGGCAGCGCTTGAATAGCGCCTTGATCAATCCAACGCGTTGGCACTTGAGTATGCCGAGTAATCCCAACCTTTAGGCCTGACGAGTTTGCCAAGTACACAAAATGATCTTGAAAACAAAACTGTTCGCCCCATTGTGGTTCACGGCACGTTCCTAAATGGTAATGACAGGTTTCCGGTTTCATAATGCACAAATCACATTGTGCCAATTTGGTCATGCAGACGTAACAAAAACCCTGGCTATAACTCTTTTTTGTTCGTTTACCGCAGTTCGAACAATGAATGTCTCCAGGGTGGGTTAGCTTGATTTTTTTGCCTATATACGGGTTAAGTGGTACTAGTTCCTCATCAATAGGCAGCGAGTATTCCACTGGCGAACCAAGCGTTGCGTGCATTTTTTTTACGTGGCCTTCAATCATCTGTCTGTCCTTCTAAGAATTCGAATGTTTTGTCTAAATAGTTTTCATAATCGGCAAAACCATGGTCGCCGCCGTCAATGATGACTTGTTGACTGTTACGGTAATACTCAACGCCTTGTTTATAATCTAGCACTTCATCACCTGTTTGGGTCAACAGCAACAAGTTCTTCGCATGACTGAGTTGCGGAAGATACATGGCCTCTAATTGTTGCAAATGCGATTCAGTAAACTCAAACACCTGGCCGCTATGATAGTTCTTATTCTCACCTAATAAGCGTGATAATAATTGATGCGCGTAAACAGCGGGGTTAATTAGCACGCCTCTCTTGCCGTATTTCTCACTCAGGTAAGTTGTGTAGAAGCCGCCAAGCGAACTGCCTATCAAGCCCCATTGCTGACCTTTTAATGTAGCAATATGCGATTCAACACGTGCCATTGCCTCGTTAGGTGAATACGGTAAATCAATTAAAAATACGCTGTGTTTTTCATCGCGCTGAACATACTGTTTAACCAGTTGCGCTTTAAACGAAGCGGCTGAACTACAAAACCCGTGTAGATAAATAACGTGCACTGAAAACCCATCATCAAAATAAAGCGCTAGGATAACCGACCCGTTGCAGGTCCGCCATCTCTATAGCGTTATTGGTAGCCTTTAATGGGCGCTACTCGTTTCTTTTTCTTTCGACATGTACTCTGCTACAAACCTTTCTTCTGATAACGGCTTATTAATAAAATACCCTTGGATTAAGTCGCAATTATGCTCAGTAAGAAAATCGTATTGCTCTTGAGACTCGACACCTTCTGCCACGACTTTCATCCCGAGGTTATGGGCCAACATAATCATACCGTCAACCACCGCCATATCTGCTTTGTTTTCCGGAATATCTTTAATGAAATCCATATCTAATTTCAAGGTATTGGCCGGCAGTTGTTTGATGTAACTGAAAGACGAGTAGCCAGTGCCAAAATCATCAATGGATATGTTCACACCCATCGCTTTTATTGTATTTAATTTCTCCAACATGGTGTCTATATTTTCTAGCACCATTGTTTCTGTCACTTCTAACTCAAGGTATTTAGGGTCTAAATCATACTGAAACCCTATTCACCCCGTTATAATACGGATTCATTCTTAAATTTTTGGAGCAGCTCTGCATGTCTTGGATTTCAAGTAAACCCATCCCCGTTGATGAACGCCTAATTGTTGCACTTGACGTGCCTGATATCCCAAGCGCCAAAACATTGGTCACCACCCTTGGCGACAGCGTAGTGTTCTACAAAATAGGCCTTGAGCTGTTTATGTCAGGCAACTACTTTGAACTGATTGATTGGCTGAACGAACAAAACAAACGCATTTTCGTGGACTTAAAGTTTTTCGACGTTCCGGCCACCGTTGGCCGTGCGGTAAAACAACTAAGCGATAAAAAAATAGATTTTGTCACCATTCACGGTAATAACGCCATTATGCAGGCGGCGGCTGAAAACAAAGGGAACTTAAAAGTACTGGCCGTAACTGTTCTGACCAGCCTTGACCGCGGCGATTTAGACGACTTAGGTTTTCAATGCGACGTTGAGAAATTGGTCACTTCACGCGCCAAACGTGCCATTGAACTGGGTTGTGACGGCGTGATCTCCTCCGGTTTAGAAGCACCAGGGCTGCGTGAATCATTGGGACAAAACTTCCTTGTTGTCTCACCCGGTATCCGCCCTGTAGACAACCGCCCCGAAGATGACCAAAAACGAGTTGTTAGTGTTGAACAAGCATTCTACAATGGAGCTGACCATATTGTTGTTGGCCGACCTATTCGAGATGCAAACGACCCTAGGAAAGCTGCAATGGATATACAGCAAAGCATTCGCAATGTTTTTAATAATTAACGTACTAGGGGGTTCTGATGGTAAAAAATGTTAAAGGTTTCACCCAACCTATATCAAAACTGGTTGAATTAAACACTCAGCACTTTGACACCTTAATGGCTGCACAAAAAAAAGCCGCTGACGATTATCGCGCGCTCGTACAATCACGCATGCAGTCTGCTTCGGATATTAAAGATCCCGTTGCTTTAGCAAGCTTTGTGACAGACCAAATGGCTCTCGCGCAAAGCAGTTATGAAAAAATGGTTGGCAATAGCCGAGTCATGTTTGAATCGATGACCGGCTATAACGCCGACGTCATTCAGTTATTTCAAGAAAGCACTGTTCAATTAAAAGAAGAAATCAAAAAAGAAACAGGCAAGTAACTGATTTATTTAAATTAGTTACTATTTATGTTGCACGGCAACAAAGTGTTTGCTATACTACACCTAACTTAAATAAACCCTAATGGAGAACAACATGAACAACTTTGACGCATTTGCAGGACCAATCACGAAGCTTATCGAATTAAACAAAGCGCAATTTGAAAAAATGGCTGCGGCACAACAAGTAGCGGCTAAAAACTACGTTGAGCTGACAGAAGCTCGCATCAAAGCAGCGTCAGGCATTAAAGACCCTGAAGCATTCAACGCATTTGCTAAAGAGCAGGTTGAACTAGCGCAAACAGGCCTTGAAAAAGTTGTTGCTGATGCCAAATCTTTATTCGAAGACACGAAAGCCTACAACGAAGAAGTATTAAACTTAGTTAAAGAAAGCACAACAGCGTTTACACCTAAAAGCTAAACACGTTTTAAGACATTATTTAAGCCGCTACCAAAAGGTAGCGGCTTTTTTATGCCATAAGCATTATTAAAATAGAATCCAATCCTTATAAAAGTTAAACTATGCAGATAGACGAAACACTTTCGTTGTAAATCAATAGACCAATAAGGGGATTTCAAATGGCTTTAATTTCTCTACGCCAATTACTCGACCACGCTGCAGAAAATGGCTACGGCGTGCCTGCATTTAATGCGAACAACATGGAACAGGTTCACGCCGTTATGCAAGCCGCAGATGCAACTAACAGCCCGGTGATTATTCAAGGCTCTGCAGGCGCACGTAAATACGCTGGTTCATCTTTTTTACGTCATCTAATCATTGCAGCTGTTGAACAATACCCACATATCCCCGTTGTGTTTCATCAAGATCACGGCACCAGCCCCGCTATTTGTCAGCGCTCTATTCAATTAGGCTTTACATCTGTGATGATGGACGGCTCTTTAGAAGCAGATGGCAAAACACCCAGTAGCTACGAATACAACGTGGCAGTTACTCAGAAAACCGTTGAAATGTCGCACGCTTGTGGCGTATCTGTTGAAGGCGAACTCGGTTGCCTAGGTTCACTTGAAACAGGCGAAGCGGGTGAAGAAGATGGCGTTGGCGCGGCGGGCATTTTAACCCACAAACAAATGCTAACAGACCCAGAGGAAGCGGCTGATTTTGTTAAGAAAACAGGTGTTGATGCATTAGCTATTGCCATCGGTACTAGCCACGGTGCGTACAAATTCACCAAACCGCCAACGGGTGACACGTTGGCGATTCAGCGCATAAAGGACATTCATGCACGCATACCCAACACCCACCTTGTGATGCACGGTTCGTCATCTGTTCCACAAGATTGGCTTAAAATTATTAATGATCACGGCGGCGATTTAGGTCAAACCTATGGCGTCCCGGTTGAAGAAATTCAAGAGGGCATTAAGTACGGCGTGCGAAAAGTTAATATCGATACCGACTTACGATTAGCTAGCACCGGTTCTATCCGTCGCCATTTACTCGAAAACCCTAAGAACTTTGACCCAAGAAAATTCTTAGCTGTTTCAACCGAAGCGATGCAAAGTATTTGTGAAGCACGAATGAACTCCTTTGGCACATCGGGGCAAGCAAGCAACATTAAACCGATTGATTTAGAAGCGATGGTATTACGTTATGACTCAGGCGAACTGGATCAAGTCATCGCCTAAATGATAGACGAGCGGTTTATATGAAACTTTTTTCTTGTAAACCGCTCTAATATTTTTTGTACATTGGGTTTCAATAATGCGTCAATATATTTTCATTACTGTTGTTGTTTTTCTATCGGCAATACTCGCCTTTACCTTCTTTATTGGGCCGCCTGTAGACCCTACTTTGTTGAAGCCAGCTGAATTTCAATACCCGACATCAAACCATACGAGCTGCCCCACTGGCGCCAATACGGGATCATTAGGTATTTCGGAAGACATAGAAACTAAAGAAGGCGCAACGTACAACCTTCGCACACCCAGTAATTATAATAAGTCGGTGGAACACCCGTTAATCGTGGTCTATGCGCCCGCCGGCACAAGCGCAAGTAAATCAGAGCGTCATGTTCATTTAACTAAAACAGCGACGGAAGCTGGCTTTGTTATCGCCTATGCTAAAAACTTGCGAATGTCCGTTAAAGCCATTGAGAAATTAGCCTCTATTCCAAACGATATTCAGAAGAAGTGGTGCATTGATTCAGACCGCATCTACTACACCGGCCATTCAGACGGTGGCACCATAGCAAATGCGCTCACTTTTTTACCCTCCATACCAAACAAGCCAACCGCAATTGCACCCAGTGCAGCGGGGATGGATGCAGAAAGCTTGAAGCAATATGCTTGCCCATCCCCATTGCCTGTCATGGTTTTCCATAATAGGGACGACTCGCACTTTGATGGATTTGGTAAGCAATCTGCCGATTGGTGGGCAAATTGCAATCAATGCAGTGGCGAAATGTCCCCACCAGACCAACATGGTTGCAGCACCTATAAAAACTGCCCGACAACATCTAAAACCTACTATTGCGAAGGTTTGGGCGGACATTCAACATGGCCCAATAAAAACGCTATGCTGGTCGGTTTTTTTAAGCAATCAAAATAACCCGATGCATCACCTTAAAAGCATTCTGTATATGGCCATTGCTGGTGTTTTGTTTTGGTTGTTTTTGCCAGAAAGATATACGTTCAACACGCCAATTCAGTTTGCCAACTCGATTACCGCTGAAGAAACCATCGCCCGATTAGTAACCGATGAGCACTTTAACATTTCTACTTTTGCTGAAAACATCTCAGGCGCACGTGCATTGGCCATCACAGAAACAGGCGACCTGATCGTATCCATACCTAACGATGGCTCATTGAGACTTGTCTACAAAGACACCAATCAAGACAACGTATCCGATGGAAGTAAGCTCTTACTTAAAGGTTTAAATAGGCCCCATGGCATTCATTTACATGAAGGTTGGCTCTATGTTGCCGAAACAAACGCTGTTTTGCGTATTCGTTTCGACGCCAAAGAACGTAAATTTATTGGAACACCGCACTACATTATTAGAGATAGTTTTCCTGGCGGCGGAAGTCATTCATCTAGAACCGTTAAAGTTGGCCCAGATAACAAGTTATACGTTAGCGTCGGTTCCAGTTGCAATGTCTGCAACGAAAACACATCCAAACGTGCCAGCATTATTCAATATGATTTAGATGGTAAAAATGAAGTTGTTTACGCAAGCGGATTAAGAAATACCGTTGGATTCGATTGGCAACCAAAAACGCAGCTGTTGTACGGCGTTGATAACGGACGTGATATGCTCGGCGATGACCTTCCACCAGAAGAGTTAAATCAAATTAATCAGGGAGCACATTATGGTTGGCCATATGAATACGGCAAAAATATCTCTGATAATGATAAAAAACCGCCTGGCTTAAAGACCTCCCCCTCTAGCTACAATTTAACTGCTCACAGCGCACCGCTTAGTCTATTATTCCTAAAACATAACCCTCTAATGCGCAATACTGCTTTGATTGCCTTACACGGCTCTTGGAACAGATCTGAAAAATCCGGGTACAAAGTTGTCGCCTTATCTTTTTCAACTAACGGTGATATTACCGAACGTGACTTTATAACGGGTTTTGAACACAATGAAACGGTTATTGGCCGCCCCGTAGACCTAACCGAAGATAAGCAAGGAAATATCTACTTAAGCGATGACTATACCGGTAGAATTTACAAAATATCAACCATAAAAGAACATTAAAATATCCCTTATGAATACACTTAAAAATATACTCGCCATTTTTTCAATCGCATTATTACTGTCAGCATGCGGCGATGACAACGCCACATCAAACTCTGACAAAGTATTTAAAATCACTGGCGTCTTCGGCATTAAATTAGGTGACAAAGGCCAAGGCCTACCCAGTGGCTATATCAATGACAACAAGCCGTTTGACTTCACCCCTAATACTGCGCATAAAAACTTTAACTCGTATACGATTTCAGTGACACCCAACACACACATGATTTACGGCATTAAAATGACAAGCTCGTCAGACCTTAGCAAAACAAGCTGTAAGGAACAACGTGATGAAATAGTGAAAGAAACACTAGCGACACTTGGCGACACATCCGCCCTTAAAGTATCCGAAGATGGTAATCAATGGAAAATTCGTGAAGATAATCAGCGCTCCATTATCATAGATTGTGAACTTGCTTTAACGCCAAAGACCCGTCAATTGGTGATGATAGTCAGCGATACCTCTTTAAGTAAGTTAAGTTACGTCGAATGGTCAAAGCATCAAGATGACATAACTAAACCACAATAATTGTCACAAACGTCACTTAATTTAAACTTAAGCCTAAAACACACACAATTAACTATTTATGAATATTATCAAGACTTTATTAGGCCTCGCTTTACTAACCCTGCTATTGGGCTGCAGTGAAGCAAATGATGACAATGACATCGATTTAACTGAAGAATTTGCCATCAGTGAAATTTTTGGTATCAAGATTGGTACCGTTGACGAAGACCTACCACCAGGGTATGCCATAGAGAATAAGGAGATTACTTTTACTGCCAATAAGACCGATAAGCGATTTGTTAAATACGAATACTCTACAACCCCTAAGTCACACATCATTTACGGTATTAAGACTAAAAGTCCCTTAGAGCTGGCAAAAAAAGACTGCCTAGCCCAACAAGATGCGCTCATAAAACAAACGCTTAATGCACTCGGCGATACGTCTGAATTCAGAATAACTCAAGAAAATAACAAATGGAAAATTCGCGAGTCTAATCAACGTGAAATAACCATCGAATGTGAAAGGTCAACCTCACCAGAGCAACTGCAACTGGTTATGACTTACCAAGATACGGCGCTAAGTTTATTGGCCTTTAGGGAATGGCGAAAACGTCAAAAAGAAATAACTCTGATTAGGTTCTAAATTTTTCTATTATATCTCTTTAACGTTGCTATTAAACGTTAGGCACTTTTTCTAGCCGAAAACAAACCATAGCAACCAATGCCATCGTGCAGCACGTGGTATTGGCCAAAACAGGCATTGAAATTACCACTTTGTACGCTGGTTCTTAAACGTAACCAGCTCATGATTTTTTCCATGGGGTACGTTAGCAATGCCGTGTAATACAAACGCTTAGATGATGGCAAGGTATTATTTGTGATGTCTCGATAATAGATATCACTAAAACCGCTGTCTTTCATAAAAGACTCAAACTCACTGGGCATCGACATATTTGGCATCGACCAGCCATTAAGTACTTTTAAAACATGCTTCCATTCGACTTTAGTTAATTCTCGCTTATTTGCGAACCCATCTGCCACAGCAAAACAACCGCCTTTTTTTAACACGCGAAACGCCTCTGTAACGAAATCAGATTTCTTTAACGCATAGCAAATACTTTCAAGGCCCCAGACATGGTCAAATGTCTCATCCGCAAACGAAGTATGCGTGTAATCTTGCAATTTAAACGTCACTAAATGATCAACGCCGCGTTTCTTAGCATTCTTATTCGCTTGTTCAATTTGCGTAGGAGAAATAGTGATACCTGTTACTTTAACGCCATAATGCTCAGCTAACCAGATAGAACTACCGCCTATACCGCAACCCGCGTCGAGCACGTGATCACCCGGTTTTAAGTCCAATTGGTCCGCTAGCACTTTGTTCATTTCAATTAACGAATCGCTGTGTGACTGCGTCTTGTCAGACCAATAACCATAATGAATCGCAAGGTTTTTACTGTTAAGCCACGAGGTCCGGTAATCCCAGTAACTTTGATCGTAATAATCAGCAATGTCGCTCAGTAAGTCATCGCGTACTTCGGTACGGTGGTCGACGTCCTTTTCAATTGTTATTAAATCATTAGGCATAAAATTAACTGAGCATGTAAGAAATTAATGAATAGCGGGCTAATTTACCCAACATAATAAAACAAATGGATTTAATTAAGTTAAGCCTAACCCACCCCGCTACTAAACACAGAACATCGCCGATAATAGGCAGCCAACTCATTAACAAAGCGATGCTACCATATCGCTGAATGGCCACATTGGCCTTATCAAAATGTTTTAGGTTGGTGTTTTTTGGAGGGAATTTAGATGAGGCAAGGTAACCAACATAATACGTTGTTAGCGCGCCTAAGGTATTACCAACTGTCGCCACCAAAACCAGAAATAGTGGCACATGTTCATCATTGATAATTAAATACGCTAGCACCGCCTCTGAACCCCCTGGTGCAAGTGTGGAAGAGACAAAGGCACTTACAAATAAGCCTAACGCACCGTATGCTTCCACCCATTCATCAAACATACTGTTTTATTGACTTAGTGCTTGCGCCAAATAAAGAAAAATAAACAGCTAGCTAAGCCAAGAAAAAATAATAAGATGACGAGAATAATGTTCGCAACGCTTAAATCCAACGCGTAAACATCTTTATTAAGCTGCCCAGAAACCCCAGGGATTGACGGCAAATTACCACTACCATCCCCCACTTTAACCTGTGCTTTCATGCCTTTTTCCATATGCTGTGCAACATCACAATGAGCTAAATATGTTTTATCAGAACTGGGCGTTATAAACGTACCTTTCACTTCACCCTTCGCATATAACTCCATATGAAACATCCCTTGAGGATGCAAATACGTTGGCAAACCATGGATCATAAATTGATGGCGGATATTATCTTCGTTTATAAACGTAACATTAATCTGTGTACACTTTGGTAGATTAAATTCGTGCTGACTATAACCAAAAATAGTACCCGGGAAGGGTTTAGCGTACTCTCTACCCGCTTTGATTGTGATTTTTTGAACCCCTGCTATTTTCAAACATCCTTGCGGCAAGTCTTGTAAGTTTTCATTCATCACCATGCCCCACTCACCCATCCGCATCCCCATATGGCTCATTTCTGCTTGAGCGATGCTAGTTATAACGAGTAATAAGGCTAATACTGCAACGTTAAGAGCTTTCATCATCGACTTCTATCTTTTAATTTAACAGCAACGTCATGTAAAAAACTGTACATCACGTTAAATAATAAAAACAATACGCCTGCCAACATGCCGAGAACAATCAATAAAATAACATCTTTATAGGATTGAACACTTTTTCCCGCCACATCATCCCACCAACCAAACGCATCGGAGGCGCTCCACGTCGGTAACTCACCTTTATAATATTCTGGGCTAAAGTACGGCATAATACTCACACCTTCTACATTCGGCATCGCATTTTTATTCAGGTACTTTCTATAAACAATTTGCGACACATTGCCACCGGGGTTGATACCATTAGTGGTGATGGCTCGTTCCGCATGATCATGCATTAACCAAGCACCTTCACCGTAGCTATGCAATCCATCATCTTTGGTATACAAGTCCAAATCAATGCGTTGTGCGGAGGCAATAGTATAAACGTCCCGTGTTATTTTCGCAGCAGGGTTAACGTCTACCCCATCATAGGCTGTAATGGTCGCTTTGTGCCCATGCGTGTGTAGCGCAATCACTTCTGGCGTACCATTTAGTACCCGCAATTTAACGTGCTGATCAGGCTCTACGGTTATTAATGACTCTCGTAACGTGTAGGGAAACGAGCGGCCATTCAGCATAAAGTAATCATCGGTCCCATCAGTAATATCGTACAGGCGGTTCATTTTTTTCGCCAACTGACGTGGGTCATTGGTAGTTTGGATTAAATTATTGAGCGATGTATCAATCGCTTGATAGTGCAAATCATATTCTTGCACGTAATCTTCGCGAACGCCGACCGATGGGTGCCTTACTTTACCTGCACCGACATTAAAGGTTTGCACCCAATTATTCGGCTTATTTTCTTCTACAATAAACAAACCCTGTAAGCCCATCATCATATGCACTTGCACCTGTACATGACAGTGGTACATCATAGTGCCTGCGTGACGCGGCTTCATCTTATACAGGTGCTGCTCACCCGGCATGGTCATTTGCTCGCTGGTTTGCGGCACTCCATCATTGTTCGAAAACACATGATCAACACCGTGCAAATGTACTGTATGTGGGAAATAGTGCGTATTTTCTAAAATTAACGTGATGTTATCACCCGCTTCAACACGAATAGGTGCGGATGGAAGTCTTAATAAATGATTGGCATTTAAATTTTCACGATTCACAGTCGACATGCCGCGACTTTTAGGCGCAAACACCCATGCTCCTGGCTTAACACCCGGTGCTATTTCAAAGCCAGGAATAAAGCCTAGCTCATCGGGTGAGCGGCCATTAAGCTCCGCCACTTCAATTCTGATTGTAATGTTGTCAGGATCACCGTCGCCATCAAGGTCATCCGTTTTAACCACTGCATCATCCGATAACTGGGTACGCATCAACACCGGCATAATAATATTGTTGGTCCCCCTAACAAAGGCTGCTACTTCGTAAGGATTGTCAGGGTTGCAAGCATCTGAAGCTTGAATATCCATACCGCCTATTGTGTAGGCCTTGCGCCATTCAGGATAATCCTCATCGCACATAACTGGCTTTGCTAATTCAGCTTTTGGTTTTGGTGGCGGGGCTGCTTCATAGGCTGGCATGCCCGTGTATTCATAATACTGAGAATAAATGAAATAAGGATTATAAAGAAAAAGCGCAATAATACTGAGTATTACTGCGCTTAAAATTAATCCTAAAACCGGGAATTTTTTCATTTGTAAGTCTATTAATATCTCTTATACCCAATGGGTAAAATTTTAGGTCTGTTGATTAGAACGTTACGATGCTAATCGTCTCTCTTTTCATTCAATTCAACGGGTTTTCTACGCGCTAACCAAATCATAAAGATAATAACCACTAAAAATACTGCAATGGGAATTTTGAGTGATTCTGGGATACCCGCTTGTGGATAGCCTACAGAAAATGGAAAACGTGAAATGTACTTTTCATTCTCACCTTCAACAATCACATAACCGACAAAATGACCCTTTTTTTCAAACTTTTGTGTAATCTTCATTGTTCCTTGAGGATAACGTTTAGCTGGTATTTCAAAAAAAGGCGTTTGAGCTAATTCAGAGTCAATGACGATACCATCTTCCGCGGTACCTAACGCTGGTTGATCGGCTTGTATAACTCGAAAATTCACCGTCATATCACGAAGCTTATTATCGACAAAATCTAATACGATGTATGACTCACCAACTGTCGGCAAATCATCACAAAACTGCATCGGCGCATTTTTCTGTAATTGGTAACCAGAAAAGTTCATCACATAAGGTCCCACGCGTAATTTACACTCATTACCTTCGTTCATCACACCACCGTGTCCCCAAGACACGGTACTAATCATCATTAATACAACTGCATATACCATCTTATACATTGACCATCTCCAATAAGTTAAAACAATAGGACATATTATAATTCATTTAGTTCTGTCAGATTCACAATTTAAAAAAAAAGCCCCGCAAAGCGGGGCTTTTTTAACTTACATCAATTACCTGTTAGATAAACACAGGAATTAAAGGACCACCAATAGCAACTACTGAGCGGTTACCTTCTTCGTCGAAGAAGAAGACTAAACCACCGAAACGGCTATCTGGATCATAGATCAATTTAGCTAAACGGTATGTTTCCCAAGCAGCATCAGTACATGTCACTTTAAGAAGTTTAGTTTCGCCCGGCATAACAGATCCACCTTCATAAGTGAGACCAGCGACCGCTACAGGATCATGACTATCTGCAGGCTCAGCTGTAGACACTTCAGGATTCATCCAACGAATATTAGCTGCTGTGTACTCACCTAATTTAATGGGTGAATTCGTGTTGTTGGTTACTTTTAAGCTAAATTCTAACGCACGACCTGGAACACGGTACTTAGCGTCTATTACTTCAGCATTCACACCACGAGCAGCATCTGGTAGCGCTGGGATTGTGATTTGACCACTTTGTAACGGAATGGTTACTGGGTACTCTTTATATGCATTGAAGTAACTCCACGTAACCACTACAAATGTACCAATTAGCATAACTAAACCAACCATACGATCTGTTGTACTAATCATATCATCTGCATTGTCACCCAATAATTTCACTTTCTTGTAACGTGGAATTAAGATTGGGCCTTGGAATATCCAATAGAGAAGGTAAGCCGCCGCAATAACACCCCAGAAGATGTGCCATTTAACTGCATTAGCCAAACCGTACGTTTCAAGATCAATCGTTTCACCGGTTAATGTTGTCACTTCATTTATGAAGTCAGCTTGATTACCTGTTACTTCAACCCAACGACCAGGGCCAATTAATGGACCCGCTTCTTTAACGTTCATTAATGCATGCATATGAACGCGAGCTGGACGACGTGCTTTAAGTATCACTTTAAACTCATACGTTTCACCAATGTCAAAACGTGTTGAGTTTGTACCAGACACTCCATTGATATACGAAGCTTTACGTACGAATACGGGGCCTGGAATACCGATGTTTAAGAATGCAACTTCAGGTTTAGCAATGTTGTTTGGCCAGTCGTAAAACCAGTAAAACTTACCTGTCATTGTTAATTCTTCGTTTACTTTAAGCTTAACCGTCGATACGTCTACGTCGTACCATAATAGTGTACGCATTCTTAAGTAAGCTGCTTGTGATTTCTCACCATGAGCTATTGCTGGTGCTGCATACAATGTAATACATGCAATCATAAACGCAATAAGCATCAATATTGTTTTTTTAATATTTAACATTTCCTTCCTCAATCTTTATTAAATGTAATTAAATTAAGTTGTTAACGGCGCTTATAGGCGCCATTAACAATAATTTAATTTAAATTCGTTTTGCCCAAGTCGTTTTAGCGAACCAAGCGCCAATACCTAACCAGATAAAATACATAAATACTGATATAAAGCCTGCAAAGAATGCAGATACCGGCGTTACGTCCTCACCAAAGGTACGTAAGGTGCCTTCTTCAATGATACGAATGTATTCTGGTGTGCCTGTTCTAACGTAGTTGTAACCGATTAAATCAGCCACTGACATCATCACGCCATTGTATTCAATGGGCACATGGTACGGAGCAATCAGCGCCCAGTTTGAAGGGTAAAAGATAACACCCCAAACCATTGAACCAATAATACCTGTAATGGTTAAACTTCTACTAATTAGCAGAATCGCATCCAAACACAGTGCCATTGGAATAATTTCAGCAGGAACAACCATGTTTAATGGGAAATAAGCCCAACCAACAAAGTTTGCTGTTCTATTAGCCCATTCACCAATCAACAATACTGAACAACTTAGTGTTGCACCAAATGGAAGCCTAAAGTTAGTCCATAGTAAATAGTGAAGTGCTGCTGGGAAGAAAATTAACGAAATTGGCGTTACTGTTACCCACCAACGTCTATCTTTCCAATCAATCCAAAAATCCCAATCGCCCATTGTTAACATGGCGTGAATATGGAATGCACCCGTAATAACCAAAATAACGATTGGAATAACGACCCAATCGAAAGCTTTGTAAATTCTATGCTGTTGCTCAGCTGTTGTAATAGCCGACTGTACTGCACTCATCTTGACCTCCTAATTATTGTAAAAAAATCTCTTTTTCGTACCACACCCAAGCCATTGAGCATAATGCTTGCGTCATAATATACGTATTCAACACCCAAAGCAACTACTAAGCCTCTAAATTCCAAGTATTACCTAACGTTTCATCCCTAAATTATTCTCTATTTTAAATAACATTATCTTACGCAAAAAAAAGGGTGCCGAAGCACCCTTTTCTAATCGTCAAATGACGTTTACAAATTAGTTCTTAGTAAGAACTTCCATCGTCATTCATATCTTCTGTTACTAATACTTCATCATCAAGCTTAGTTAATGCAATTAAGCGTAAGATGATTTGAATTAATAGACCACCTAGTGCTAACGCTGTCCATCCTAGAACTACGAAGCCCCAATGTAACGGTGCTGTGAACAGTTCTTCCATAAACCAGAATGTGTGACCCCATTCGTTCAAGCCAACATTTGGAAGAATCATGAAAGGACCAACAACTGCAATTACGAAAGGAATTGAGATGTTTTCAGCGAACTGAGGCAAACGTGTACGAGCATATAAGAATGCAGCAACACCAGCCAAAATGTAAGCAGGCATAGTACCGTAGAACAATACGATGTGACTTGGTGTAAAGTCAGTATCACGTACTGTTACTTGGTGCCAAGATGCGTCTTGCTCTGCGAAGAAGCTAGCAGCCCAGTATACAATAAATACGTAGCATACTAAGTAAGCTAACAATGTAAAGTAACGTCTTAATTCTTCTTGCGGTGTGATGTTAAATACGTCTTTATCACGTGTTTTTAAGATGTAGCCCCAAATAACTGCCGCTAATGTGAACTCAATAATCCACTGTGCGTATAGAAGGTCCATCCAATATGTTTGGAATTCAGGTTCGAAAGAATCCATGCCCATGTCCCAAGCAAATAACTGCTGGTAAATGCGCCATGCAGCCATAACGACTGTTACTGAAAGAATGATGACAGTGATTCTCTTCCAGCCAACTAGGCTTTTAGAAACATCGCCACCCATTTCTACTGAAGGTGTACTCATAATATTTTCCTCATTAATTAAAATTAAAATTACTTTTTTGCAAAAAAGTGTCGTTTCCGACCGCGGGATGATAACACCCTTTGGGGGGATTCAACAAGCCCAGCTTGCAACACAGCTCACTGAGCTTGATTCTTAGTCCTAGGCAATTCGCTATAGTTCAATTATTTGCAAACTTATTTTCGTTCTTTTTTCTTACATTTATAACTATTTGTTATATGTGCGCCGGCACTTCTTTATGCTTCTTTGCTTGTAGCCCATACGTACAGCAACTCCCTTAGAAAACTTGTTTGCAACTAGTAATCATCGAGCGTTTGAATACATTTGTTTTTATTGCTTTGACAGTCTCCAATATTATGCATTATTTATTTTTTGATGCCTGCCGGCGTAGGGCGGGGTTAGCACCCACTCGCCCAATAAAGCACCGATCAATTTCGAATTTATGCCGTTATAACCCCTTCGGCATCTCTATTTTTACAAATTATCTTACCTGATGTGCCAAATCTGAACTATTCTATAGCGCATGCTAAATTTTACTTTTCTTAAGTATGTCGTTATCTGCATTTCTTTAAGCTTGCTGTCTAGCTGTTCAACACCGCCGTCTGCTTTGCAAAGGGTTATGCAACGCGGTGAATTAGTCGTCTTCACTCGCGTTGATCCAACCACATACAGTCTTGATGATTCAGGTAAGCAACAGGGCTTTGAATACGAATTGGCGTCGTTATTTGCTGAACAACTTGGCGTGCGCGTGCGCTTTGCTTTGCCGAAACAGTTCCATCACATTTTGCAATTATCGAGCAACAGTGAAGCTGACTTTTCAGCTGCGGGTCTTAGTGTTACACCGAATCGCCAGCAAGTTATAAAGTTTACCCCTGCTTATTATGAAGTAACTCAGCAAGTTGTTTATCACTACCGATCGCGCCGACCCAAGTCTATTAAATACCTTAAAGACTCTTTCTTTGAAGTGCTTGCTGGCACGAGCCACGCGGAAAACCTAAGGCGGCTTAAAAAAAGCAAACCAAGCCTTTCGTGGAACGAAGCCTATGACACGAATATTTTGGAATTGGTGTCCATGGTCAACAATGGCCTGCTTGATTACACCATCGCTGATTCCAACCAGTTTCAGATATTTCGCAGTCAATTTCCGCAATTAAACGTTGCTTTTGATATATCAGAACCTGAAAAAATCGCATGGGCTTTTCCTAAAGGGGCCGATAACAGTTTGTACAATGAGGCCGTTAAATTTCTTAATGGGCTAAAACAAACTGGCGTACTGAGCCAACTACAAGACAAGTACTTTGGTTATTCGAAACACCTAAACTACGTGGGCATTTGTACTTTTAGGCAACACGTTAAAAGCCGACTACCCGCATTAAAACCGTTTTTTCATCAGGCGGCTGAAAAATACCAGCTGGATTGGACCTTATTGGCTGCTGTTGCCTATCAAGAGTCCCACTGGAATCGTCACGCCGTTTCCCCTACCGGTGTACGCGGCATCATGATGTTAACGCGAGACACCGCCAAACAAATGAAGATAAACAATCGCCTCGACCCACAACAAAGTATTGACGGCGGCGCTCATTACTTAGCGACTCGAATTAAAAAAATCCCCGAAAGAATACAAGAGCCGGACAAAACATGGATGGCACTCGCTTCATACAATATTGGCTATGGGCATTTGGAAGACGCTAGGGTTTTAACTGAGAAGCAAGGCGGTAATCCGGATAGATGGGTAGATGTTAAAGAACGGCTGCCGCTATTAGCGCAAAAGAAGTGGTACAAACAAACGAAACACGGCTACGCACGGGGCAATGAACCAGTCACCTACATAGTAAACGTTCGGCAATACATTGAAATGCTTAAGCAGCTCGAGCCCGCTGACGTGAGCCAAGAAAACAACCAACAAGCAGAAGATGCGCTTAATATGCAGTTACCTGCGTTATAACTGGCGCTTCATCCAATCTATACAATAGTTGTGGACGTCTTCTTTCTGGGGTTCGTGATGAAGCTCGTGATAAAAATCCTCCCAAATCTTCAGCGTACACAGCTCACCCGCACATTCAGAAAACAAGGTACTCGCCTTATGACACGTCAGTTCATCTGCATCACCGTGCATCATTAGCATTGGAAAATCCACCTGTGACGCATCTTTTAATAGCTGTTCACCGGCCTCTAGCATTTGCGTTCCAAGCTTGGCTGAAATTCTATCGTGCGTTAGCGGATCTTCTTTATTCTTTCTCAACACGTCTTTATCTCTAGACAAGGTATTGATATCAACCTCATTAGATAGAGACAATGTCGGCCACAAAGATTGTAATTTTTTTCCCAACATTACTTTCCATTTAGGCGGTTCAAATGCTGGCTTTAACATCGGCGCGCTTAAAATAACCCCTTTGTATTCACCTGGATGGGCCAAGGTGTATTTAAGCGCCAGTGTTGCGCCCAAGCTATGTCCATATATAAAGTGTGGTTTATCTAAATCGATTTTTGATGCTTCATTAAGGAAACGGTCAATGTCTCTAATCAGCTGTTGAAAGTCATGACAATGCCCACGTTGCCCATCTGATTTACCGTGCCCTCGTAAATCAAAAGACACGACTTCTACACCAAAAGACGCGTAGTATTCGGACATTTCTTGATAACGGCCACTGTGCTCGCCTAGTCCATGAATAAGACAAATCACCATCTTAGTCTCACTATCAGGCAGCCACCTAACAGCATGCATTGCTGTGCCATCACACGCTACCCATTGTGTCTCACTGTGAGTTACCGCCATTTAACCGCCTTTTTATTATGCTTTAGTTAAGACCCAGCCATCGCTTTCTATGCCCGCCTACATCATGGCACAACTAGCGTTTTTTTTTAAAGAAAGATGTTAACAGTGTAGCGCATTCATCACCCAGCACACCTTGTGACCATTCAACGTGGTGGTTGCTATAATCAGCATCCGTTAATGACAAGGCACTGCACACCGCACCACGTTTAGGATCCTTAGCTGCAAATACAATTCGTTTAATACGCGCGTGCTGGATCGCCCCCATGCACATCACGCATGGTTCGAGCGTTACATATAAAGTGGAATTAACTAAGCGGTAGTTTTGAACCGTTTGACTCGCAGCGCGTATAGCAACAATCTCAGCGTGCGCTGTTGGGTCACAATTTTTTATGGGAAGGTTATAGCCCTCACCGATACATTCCCCATCATGAACGATAACCGCGCCAACAGGCACCTCACCGACTTCTTCAGCTTTGTGCGCCAGCTCAATCGCTCTGCGCATCCAAGCTTCATCATCCATAAAGTGCCGCTATTCCCACTCGATAGTCGCTGGTGGTTTACCTGAAATATCGTACGTTACCCGTGAGATACCTGAAATTTCATTGATAATGCGGTTTGAAACGTGGCCTAAAAAGTCATACGGTAAATGAGCCCAACGCGCTGTCATAAAATCTATCGTTTCCACGGCACGTAGCGCAATGACGTATTCGTATCGGCGACCATCGCCAGTAACGCCCACCGATTTTATCGGCAAAAACACGGCAAAGGCTTGGCTGGTTTTTTGATATAAGTCGTGTTTGTACAATTCACTGATGAAAATATCATCTGCTAAACGAAGCAAATCGGCATATTCTTTTTTAACTTCACCTAAAATTCGAACCCCTAATCCTGGGCCTGGAAAGGGGTGACGATAAACCATGTCAGCCGGCAAACCCAATTCAACGCCCATTTCACGCACTTCATCTTTAAACAGTTCGCGCAACGGCTCAACCAATTTAAGCTTCATATCCTTTGGCAAACCACCCACGTTGTGGTGCGACTTTATCAAATGTGCCTTACCCGTTTTTGAACCGGCAGATTCAATCACATCGGGGTAAATAGTCCCTTGTGCCAACCATTTAGCATTGCTTAATTTGGCTGATTCCTCATCAAAAATGGTGACGAATAAGTTACCAATAATAATACGTTTTTTCTCTGGGTCTGACACGCCTTTAAGCGCGTCCAAATAGCGTTGCTCAGCATTGACTCGTATCACGTGAACGCCCATGTGTTCGGCAAACATAGCCATCACTTGGTCGCCTTCGTTTAAACGCAGCAAGCCCGTGTCTACAAATACACAAATCAATTGGTCGCCAATCGCTTTATGTAGCAAGGCCGCAACGACAGAAGAGTCCACGCCGCCAGACAAACCTAGAATAACTTGATCTGTACCCACTTGCTGCTGAACATTGGTAATACTGGTATCAATAATGTTTTTAGATGTCCACAGTGCTTCACATCCGCAAATGTCTAAAACAAAACGGCTTAACACCCGCCCACCTTGTTTTGTATGCGTTACTTCTGGGTGAAATTGTAAGCCATAGAATTTCTTGTCTTCATTTGCCATACCAGCAATTGGCGCACTGTCTGTGCTCGCCATTAGCTTAAAGCCATCGGGTAGCTCAACCACTTTGTCGCCATGGCTCATCCATACATCCAGCATGCCATAGCCTTCAGGCGTTGTATGGTCTTCAATATCTCTTAATAACTCAGTATGACCTCTTGCCCGAATACTCGCATAGCCGAATTCTTTATCATCAGATGCTTCAACGCGACCACCCATTTGTACTGCCATGGTTTGCATGCCGTAGCAAATGCCCAACACAGGTATGTCTAGATTAAAAACCACATCTGGTGCTTTTGGCGCATCGCCTCCGGTTACTGTTTCTGGGCCACCCGATAAGATAATACCGTTTGCCTTAAAATCACTAATGGCTTGGTTATCTACGTCGTAAGGGTAAATTTCGCAATAAACGCCTATTTCACGCACCCGTCTGGCGATGAGTTGCGTATATTGCGAACCAAAATCTAATATCAGTATTTTGTGAGAATGAATATCCTCATGCTGCTGTGTGTTCAATCTAAACCTCGCTGGAATCGTTCAGGCATTACCGTTCAGTACGATAATTGGGTGCTTCTTTAGTAATAGTCACATCGTGCACGTGGCTTTCTTTCATGCCAGCGCCGGTAATCCGAACGAATTTTGCTTTATGACGCATCACATCAATGCTTTCACAGCCGGTATAACCCATGCTTGCACGCAAGCCCCCGACTAATTGATGAACGATGCTAACCATCGTTCCTTTGTACGCCACGCGGCCTTCTATCCCTTCCGGTACCAATTTCTCAGTTTCACTGGTTTCTTGGAAGTAGCGATCACTCGAGCCTTCTTGTTGCGCCATTGCGCCCAAGGAACCCATACCGCGATAACTTTTATACGAACGGCCTTGGTATAATTCTACTTCGCCCGGCGCTTCTTCTGTGCCCGCTAATAGGCTGCCTAACATCACAGAGCTGGCACCCGCAGCTATTACTTTTGCGACATCGCCTGAGTATCGAACGCCACCGTCTGAAATAATAGGAACACCGGTGCCTTTAAGTGCTTGCACGGCATTATCAACTGCGGTGATTTGCGGCACACCCACACCTGCAACAATACGTGTGGTGCAAATCGAACCGGGGCCGATACCTACTTTAACGCCATCAGCTCCAGCGTCAACCAATGCAAGCGCTGCATCACCTGTGGCTATATTGCCACCAATGACTTGCAAATTTGGATAGTTCTTTTTCACCCAAGTAACGCGGTCTAACACCCCTTGTGAATGCCCATGAGCAGTATCAACAATTATCACGTCTACACCCGCATCAACCAATGCACCAACTCGATCTTCAGTGCCGTCACCTGTACCCACTGCTGCACCTACACGTAGCTGAGCAAGATTGTCTTTACACGCTTGTGGATAATCTTTGGCTTTTTGAATGTCTTTAACAGTAATCATGCCGCAAAGCTGACCATTCTCATTCACGACTAACACTTTCTCGATGCGGTGAGTATGCAACAAGCCAATCACCTCTTCTTTGCTGGCGCCTTCTCGTACCGTTACTAATTTCTCTTTCGGCGTCATCGCGGTATCAATCAACGAATCCAAATGTGTTTCAAATCGTAAGTCTCGACTGGTCACAATACCAACAAGGTCATTACCATTAACAACCGGTACGCCAGATATATTGTGCTGACGGGTTAACGCCATAACATCACGAATAGAGGTATCGGGTGAAACGGTGATGGGGTCTTTAACAACGCCACTTTCAAAACGCTTCACTTTCATGACTTGTATCGCTTGTTGCTCTGCCGTCATATTTTTATGGATAATACCAATACCACCTTCTTGAGCTAAAGCAATAGCCAAGCGCGCTTCAGTCACCGTATCCATCGCTGCCGATAGAATAGGGATATTAAGCGAAATTCCGCGTGTTAATTGGGTTTGAAGGGAGACGTCTCTAGGCAATACCGTAGAATGAGCTGGTACTAGCAAAACATCATCAAATGTTAAGGCTTCTTGTTCGAATCGCATATTATCTTCTGGCTTGTCGTAGAAAAAGCAGTTCATTATAAGGTATGCTCAACGAATTATCATCTATATAGAGAGTTTTCGGTTTTATGCGCTATAACAGTTCAATTTATACCGTCTCTCAATTGTGCCATGAAACACGGCTTTTACTTGAAGGGACGTTTCTAACACTGGCCATTGAGGGTGAAATTTCGAACATGTCACGCCCTGCTTCTGGCCATATTTACTTCACCCTGAAAGACGATAAGGCACAAGTTCAATGCGCCATGTTTCGCTCGCAAGTACGCAAGATTGGTTTTAAACCCGACAACGGCGCGCGCATTCTGCTAAAAGCACGTGTTAGCTTGTATGAAGCTCGCGGTAACTTTCAATTAATTGGCGAACAAATGGAGCCCGCCGGAGAAGGCTTGCTTCGACAACAATTTGAAGCATTAAAGCGTAAATTATCACTGGCGGGGTTATACGATGACACGTTAAAACAACCGTTACCTGAATTACCGAAACAAATAGGGGTTATTACCTCGCCCAGTGGCGCGGCCGTGCATGACATCATCACCGTGTTAAACAGCCGCTTCCCGGCTTTACCTGTATTAATTTATCCAATAGCCGTGCAAGGTGACAATGCTAAACACGAGGTCGTTGCCGCCATTGAACTCGCCAATAAACGTCAAGATTGTGATGTGCTTATTCTTGCACGCGGTGGCGGCTCGCTTGAAGACTTATGGGCGTTTAACGAAGAAATCGTCGCCCAAGCAATTCACCAATCAGCCATCCCTATTGTTAGCGCCATTGGCCATGAAGTGGATTTTAGCATTGCCGACTTTGTGGCTGATTTTCGCGCCGCCACACCCTCTGCTGCTGCAGAACTCGTCAGCCCTGATCAGCAACAATGGCTCAGTCATTTCAATTATTTAGCCAAACAGTTAAGCAGCCAATTAAACGATGAGCTAACCGGTAAAAATCGGCAATTAGAACAGCTGCAACACCGTTTAAAACAAGCTCATCCAGGCGCACAGCTTCATATGCACGCACAGCGGCTTGATGATATTCAAACACGCTTATTACAAACACCTAAACAGCACGTCCAACGCCAACAATTAAACTTATCCAAACTTAGCGCCCGCCTGCTTAACAACAACCCAAACCAGCGCATTAACGCCCTGCAAAAAAGGTTGACAAGCAGCCAACAAAATTTATCCCTGCCGCTTCAACGTCGGTTACAACAAGCGCGTATTCGTTTTACTGATTGCAATAAAGGGCTAGAAACGCTGAGCCCGCTTGCCACGCTTTCTCGGGGCTACAGCATTGTCAAACATGAGCAAGATGGCTCTATCGTTAACAGCACAAAGCAGCTTAATTTAGGTGATAAAATCACCCTTCAATTGACCGATGGCCAACTTAAAACACGCGTGGAAGAAATAAATGAAACTGTCTAACTTACTGATTCTATCGGCTTGCTTACTTTTAACTGGTGTCGCACATGCTTTCCCTCAACAACAACTCGTCCCAGGAGGTATTGCCGTTGTTAAAATTAACGAGGGTTCAATGTCAACGTTGTATTATGAAAGCCGCAAAGTCCTTACGGTTTCTAAAGACAACGCATGGTTCGCCATTGTTGGCATCCCGCTGTCTGCAAAAACTGGCAAGCATGTACTGATAGATAAAAAAACATCGCAACATTTTACTTTTGTAGTGGCTGATAAAGATTACCCAGCTCAGTACATTACGCTTAAAAAAACCGCTAAAAACAAGCGCATGATTAACCCCAACAAAATGGACATGGACAGAATTTCAGCTGAACGCAAAACTCTGTCCAACGCCTTAGCAACATGGAGTAATCAACCAGCCCATGTTGATTTTATTTTACCGGCACACGGGCGTTTAAGCAGCCCATTTGGCCTAAAGCGCTTTTTTAACAAGCAAGCAAGAAACCCACACAGCGGCTTAGATATTGCCGCAGCAAAAGGCGCCCCTGTCCAAGCACCGGCTAATGGCACCGTGGTTGATGTTGGTAATTATTTTTTTAATGGCAACACGGTACTTGTGGACCACGGCCAAGGCTTAATAAGCGGTTACTTTCACCTCAGTAAAACGTTGGTAGGCATCGGCGACAAGGTTTCACAAGGTCAAAAAATCGCTGAAATTGGCGCAACAGGCCGCGTTACCGGCCCACACCTACACTGGAATGTTTATTTAAATAAAACCAAGGTTGACCCTGCTTATTTTATTAGCGACCATATACATCAACTGACAACTAATAAGAAATAACGCATGCAAATTAAAGACCTATGCACCAGCTGCGATTTCTGGACAATCACTACCATTGAACATGACTCGGAAACGGCTACGTTTACTTGCACCTACTGCAAAAACAGCTTTCAAATGCCTTGGGATACCAATACGCGTTTTATGATTCGCTCCATTCGTACCAGCTTAAAAAAGCGCACAAAAAAATACCCCGAACTTCAGGAACTGAAATATGCAGGGGATTTTGTGAAACTAGTAGAAAGAGCCGATCCGCCTAAAGGCCAAGGTTGTAAATAAATAAAGCCTTATCGCTTAACGGTGCTTTTTTGCCTTGTGCCTTTTCTTACCCAAGTCTTGACCCGCCTTGGTTTTAGCAATATGTGTTGCTGATTTACGGCTTTTCTTTGCATACGGATTATCCGGCGATTTAAACTCAATACGCACCGGTGTACCTACCAAGTTTAATTTTTCTCTAAACGCATTCATTAAATAGCGCTTATAACTGCCCGGCACAGCGACCGTTTGATTACCGTGAATAATCACAACCGGTGGGTTCTGCCCGCCTTGATGAGCAAATTTCAACTTAATACGACGGCCACCCACTAACGGTGGCTGGTGCGCTCTAAGTGCGTTTCCCAATATTTCAGTTAATTTCGGCGTTGACATATCAATCATTGCAGAGCGGTACAACGCACCGATTGATTCAAACAATTTACCCACGCCACTGCCATGCAAGGCAGAAATAAAGTAACGCTCTGCGTACTCTAAGAAGCTAAGCTTTACATCAATCTGGCGCCTTACTTTATCGCGTTGGTCTTCTGTTAAACCATCCCATTTATTAAGACCAATCACTAAGGCACGCCCTGTTTCAAGCACCATACCCAATAAACTGGCATCTTGGTCGGTGACACCTTCACTGGCATCAATTAAATAAATAACCACATGCGTATCGTCAATCGCACGTAAGGTTTTAACAATACTGAATTTCTCAATAACTTCAGATACTTTTGCACGGCGACGAACACCCGCTGTATCAATCAACGTGTACTGAGTGCCATCGCGTTCAAACGGGATAAACACACTGTCTCGCGTTGTCCCCGGCTCATCAAACACTACCACACGCTCTTCACCTAACAAGCGGTTAATGAGCGTTGATTTACCAACATTAGGGCGGCCAATAACCGCAACTCGAATACCATCACCGGCTAACGTGTCATCAAAAGACTCGATTGTCGGTAATATCTCAAAAACATGCTTTAAAAGCTCCGTTACACCACGGCCGTGTGTCGCTGCAATCGGCCAAGGCTTTTCAAGTCCCATTTTATGGAATTCTGCAATGTGCGTATTGGCATCTAGTCCATCGACTTTATTAGCCACCAACACCACTTGCTTACCTAGTTTGCGTAGGTTTTTAGAAATCTCTTCATCAATTGGGTGAATGCCATGACGTGTATCCACCATGAATAACACCACGTCGGCTTCTTCAAGTGCACGCTCCACTTGCTCGACCGCAACACCATCAATGCCTTCAGAAGTCGCCGTAATACCGCCGGTATCAACAACCAATGATTTAATGTCGCCTCGTTTGACTAAGCCATACTGACGATCACGGGTTAAACCAGGGTAATCGGCAACCAGCGCATCACGGGTGCGTGTTAGGTAATTAAATAGCGTTGACTTACCAACGTTGGGTCTGCCGACGAGGGCGATAACAGGTAACATAATCTAGTTTTCAATATCTGCCGCTGTTGGTGCGTCTAAACGAAGAGCCATTATTTCACCATCAATATTTTGCACATAAATTAAACCATCGTCAATTAGAGGTGCGGCGGTTATCGCTGAGTCACTGATTTTTAATCGTCCCATCAAATGCCCATCAGATGCAGAAAGAACGTGTAAGTAGCCTTCATAATCTCCGGTCAATAGATAATCGCCAGTTTTCGTTAGCGGCGTTAGTTGCCTGTGCTCAAGCTGGTCTTGCTCCCAGTTTATCTCACCATTACTTTGATCCGCTGACCAAACATGATTTTTTACGTCAACGACAAAAATTGACACCCAATCGGCTATCATTTTTTTATACGATGACATTTCTGATCGGCGCCATGAAATTTCACCCGACCTTATATCAACGGCAGCCACGCCCCCATTAAACGTTGCCGCATAAATAAAACGTTCACCGGCTAATGGGTCGGAATCCACGTCCACCATGCGAGATAACGCACCACGACCTCTTGGCACTGCGACGCTGGTTTCCCAAATTTGCAAGCCATCCTTTAAACGTAAAACAACCAATTTACCGTTGGCATATCCGCTGATGACACCACCACTTTTTACAACAGGCGAACTGGTACCACGCAGACTCAATGCCGGCACATCTCGAATATAAGACCACTGTTCCTCACCGGTTGCAGCATCCATTGTACTAATGGCGCCATCAATGCTACGAACAACTAAAAGGCCTTCTGAAAAACGAGGAACTGATAACACTTCACTTGACACCTGTGCAGTCCACGAAGTTTCTCCATCGTTGAGTTTAAGAGCGACAACATCAGCGTCTGTGGTGGCAAAAAATAAATTTTCATAGCCCACTTCTAAGCCACCGGATATTGGCAATTCGGTTTCAACTTCCCACAACGTCTCACCGGTTTGTTGATCCAAGGCAATCACCTGGCCTTTCCTATCCGCTATAAACATCTTACCGTCAGATAGCACCATCTCAAGCTTCAAGAATCGATTACCTTGTCCACCGATAACCTTACGCTGCCACACTTCACTGAGGATTACTTCATTAGTAATTTCTTCAAGCGCGCGCGGTGGTGCGGACTCGTCTTCTGATGAGTAAGTCATCATATCAATGATGCTACTTTCCAAACTTTTGCCGGCTGATTTGGTTGACTCAACCATGCCTGCGCAACCACTTAACGCTATAGTCAGTAGTGCAATGGTTACTCGAATCATTTTGCTGTCTCTGAATTAGCTGGCGCTGAACTGTTGTCGGCGAAATTGGCAGGAGGCGGTCCAAGGTCGTCTAATTTCAATTGAATTAACCGGCGATCAAGTGTCGCCGTTCTCAACGCCGCAATATAGCCATAGCGTGCTTTGCCCACATCGCCTAATAAACGATAGGCATCTCCTTTCAGTGCTTCGTATTGGCCGATAAATTCACCGGGATTAATGCCATTTTCTTCAGCAATAACCGAATCAATATCAGAAATTACCGCTGTCATGTCGCCATCAGCCATTCGAATTCTAAATGCTCTAACACGCGCAATGTGCTGAATTGAATTATTACCCGCCGTCGCCGCAACGTTTTCTAAGCTTGATATAGCCTCTTTACGGTCGCCTTTTTCCAGTAACACCTTTGCTTTTTGCATGCCCGCTAACGCCGCATAAGGCGTATCTGCATAGGACGCATCAATTTCATCGGCCAGTAACAAAGCGGCATCGCTTTGTGAATCTTTAACCGACTTCTCAAGTTGCATATAGATATCAGAGGCTTCAATTGCATGCGTATGAACATGGTCTTTCCAGCTCTGCCAACCAAAAATTCCAAATAGCCCTAAGCCCACACCAAAAATTAACGACCGTGAATTCTCGGCCCACCACTTTTTGATACTTTCAACTTGCTCTTCTTCTGTTTGATAAACTTCCATCGTATTTTCCGTTTTAACCGTTGTTAATTAAAAATGTATCTAACTCTTTTCGTGGTATGAATTGTTGCTCTTTACGCTCACGTAAAAACTTCACACCGACCTTATTATCTTCTATTTCTTTCTCGCCCAAAATCAACGCTAATTTAGCACCTGTTTTATCCGCTTTTTTAAATTGGCTTTTTAAACTACCCGCGCCACAATGTAAAACAAAACCAGTTTGTGGCAATTGATCGCGTAAATCCTCAGCTAATTGTATTGCCTTTGCCTTCGCGACGTCACCCTGATAAACGATATACGCTAACGGAGTTTTAACTGACCATTCATGCTGTTCAAGCAGCAATACCAAGCGCTCAACACCCATTGCCAGTCCTACGGCTGGTGTTGCCTTACCGCCCAACTGCTCAATCAGTCCGTCGTAACGCCCACCTGCACATACCGTGCCTTGGGCCCCCAACGAGGTGGTTATCCATTCAAATACAGTATGCGAATAGTAATCTAAACCACGTACCAAGCGCGGGTTATGCGTAAAGCTAACGCCCGCATCGGTTAAGTAGCGCTGCAGTTGTGTAAAGTGAGACTGAGACTCATCACCGAGCGAATCCATCAACTTGGGTGCGTTCTCAATCAACGTTTGCATCGCTGGGTTTTTGCTATCGAGAATTCGCAGGGGATTGGTTTGTAATCGGCGGGTGCTGTCATCGTCTAGCTGTTCTTCATGCTGCTGAAAGTATTCCACCAACACGCTCTTATAACTGGCCCGCTCTTCACTGCTGCCCAGAGAATTAATTTCTAATGATAACTCCCCCCCTAAACCCAACTTTTTCCACAAGCGATAAGACATAAGAATAATCTCTGCCTCAATTTCCGCACCAGACATACCAAAGCACTCAATGCCAATTTGATGAAACTGTCGATAACGACCTTTCTGAGGACGCTCGTGCCGAAACATAGGCCCTTGATACCATAAACGTTGGATTTGGTTGTACAACAAGCCATG
>LWDU01036345.1_pt1 | contig 32183 bp, 22 predicted proteins | sample 727161 | NCBI WGS metagenome assembly LWDU01 (sample SAMN04566230, study PRJNA314399) | hydrothermal vent metagenome | isolation source: deep sea hydrothermal plume seawater | place: Mexico: Gulf of California, Guaymas Basin | collected 2004-07-11 | reverse complement strand
CCGGCGACAATGCTGGTGCCGTCCGTCAGGACCACATAGCTGTTGAAGTCAATACTGCCGGCGGTCGCCTCGATGGTCGTGGCTGTTGTGATGTCGTCTGGGGCGGTGACGTCTACATCGCCGGTCGTGCTGGTGACCCGCCCATTAATGACGATGTCCGCCGTTGCCGGAGCTGTTCCGCCGGATTGCAGCGTGATGTTGCCGACAGCCACGATCTGATTCATCGCTCCGTCGGCATCAACCTGAATACTCTCTGTGGTTGTTTTCGCCGCTCCAAGGTTCAGCAGGTCGCTGCCTGTGACAGTCGCCGTTCCGTCGCTGTTCAATTGTCCGTCTGTCGCAATGAAAACTCCGCCGAGTGCCATGCCACTGGTGTCGATATTGGCGACGCCGTCGGTATCGGCCGTCACCGTGATGTTGCCTCCGGCGGTCGTGGAAACATGGGCCCTGATCAGCACATCGCGTAACGCCGTCAATTGCAGGTCGCCCGCACCAGCCATTGCCGCGGCGATGACCGTATCAACGCTGCCCCCGGCGATACTGATGTTCCCGGCCCCGACAATCGGTGTCGCATTGATTGTGGCTCCGCTGACAGACAACGTGCCCCCGGCACCCGCCGCGCTGCTGACGACTCCGTCGACCGTCAGGCCACTCGCCGATGTGAGCGAAATGTTGCCTCCGTCAGTCGTTCCGTTGCCGCTGCTGACCGGGCCACTGAATGTGACGGCTCCACTTCCCGTTTGATCAAAGTTGATCGTGGCGCCGACGGTGGTCAGCGACGATACGTTAACCGCGGCGGCCAGCGCATTGTCAATGTCGATGTTGCCCGACGTCACGTCCGCGGAAACGTTGTCGGCGGCGAGCTGCACGGCGGTCGTGTTGCCAATGCCGCTGACAGCGTCCAGATCTGCGGTGTCAGCGGTGACCAGGCCGGCTCCGTTGATTGTCCCCGCACTGTTGATCGTCACTGTGTCGTCGGTGGCAGTCGTCGTTCCCGTCAATGCCACGTCGCCGCTTGTCGACGTGGTGATAGTGATGTCCTGCCCGCTGCCTCCGGCGGTGACGGAACCAGCTCCGACTGTGACGTTGCCGTTGTCGGCTGTCAGAGCGACATCGCCATCTACGGTGCTGACGGTTGTCGTCGAGATGCCTGCTGCCGTTGTCGACAGATTCACGTTGCCGCCGGTGCCCGCTGCGGCGACATCGGTCGCGGTGACCAGGCCGGCGGCAACAACCGTGATGGAACCATCGGCGGTGTCAATGTCGGACAGCGTGATCGCTCCGAGTGACCGCAGGACGATGCTTCCCGCGACCGTGCTGCTGGCCGTGACGTTGCTGCCCGCAGCAACTTCCAGGGCACCGCTTGTGTCGGTCGCTGTTCCCGGCGTCGGCATGCCGCCGATTTCATCCTGAGCCGTCAGGGTTATGGCTCCACCTGCGGTGACGTCCACGTTGGCGTCGTCGCCGGAATCATTAATAGAACCAGTCAGTGCGGTCACGAAAATGTCGCCGACTGTCGCCGTCAGAGAACCGATTTCAATATTGCCGGTGTCCGATTGGATGGTCACATTGTCGCCGGTCGACAGGATGTTCCCACCGTCCGCCTGAGTGATCGTTCCGTCCGCTCGAATGACGACCGCATCGGCGGCACTGATCGTTGTCGCCCCGCTCGTTGTCCCGATGGCGACGGAGCCCGTCAGGTTTGCTCCGCCGAATGTCACCGCTGCAGCGCCGGTGATATTGCCGTCAACCGTGACGTTGGGAGAATTGATATTCGTACCGATATTGATGTCGCCGCCAATGGCCGTGCCCGCACCGATCGTGCCGTCGATATCGATGGCCGTCGCCGCATCCAGTGCGACGCTACCACCCGCAGCGAATTTGTTGCCGGTGGTGTGGCTGATCGTGCCTGCCTGAGCATCCAGGTCAACATTTGTTCCTGCTGACAGGTTGGCATTGATGGTGAGATCGCCAACGGTCGCAACACCGATGATTTGTGCCGTCGTTGCGGTGACTGGACCGTTTAATGTGAGATTGTTCTGAGCATTCGCTGTCACGTCTCCGGTGTCCGCCGTTACGTCATCGACGGTAATATCGAAACCAGCTATGTTGACGGTATGGCCCTGCAGCAGAGAACCGGCGTTCGACAATAGCGTGCCGGCGCCGCTGTTGTCGAGGTCCGCGGTGACGTTGAGGGTGCCGCCCCCGACGGCGTCAGAATCGGCACGCACGGTGATTCCGGTGGCGACCGTGACGTTGTTGTTGGCAACGATGTTGATGTTGCCCGTAGCCGTCATGTTCGCGTTGGTATTGACCTCTGTGGGGTCAATGTCGATGTTCAGGCTGGTTGCTGCGGTCGCGGTGATGCTTCCGCCAATCGTTACCACACCTGGAGTATTCACCTTCAACGCATTACCGCCGCTGGCGTTATTTGCAGTGACAATCACAGCGTCGTTGAATGTTACACTGGTGGTCGCGTCCAGCACGTCAATGCTGTCAACTGACACTCCATCGAATGCCAGAATCGCAGCATCTCGCACCGTGAGGTCGCCCCCGCCGGAAACATCATTCGAAAGCGTCAGATTACCGACAGGTCCGGCATCCAGTGCGAGATTATTTGCTCCGGTGGCGATCGTCGAGGTGAACACGATATTGCCGCCGATTGCTCCCGTGGTGTCAATGTCGACATTGCCGGTCAGAGTCACCGCCGTTGCAAAGCTGATGTCGTCGTTGGTTGTGAGAATATCTCCGGCGGTAGAAACAGATCCCGTTCCGTCTTGAGTGAAGCTGCCGTCCAGCGAAAGGTCGCCAGCTGCAGCAATGGTCAGCAGCCCGCTGTTTGTGATTTCAACGTTGCCGCCATTTGTCGATGTGACCGTGCTGTCAACCGTGACCATGCCCGCGGTGATGTCGAGTCCCTGATCATCGACCGCCACGGTGTTGTCGAACTTCAGGGTGCCCGCTGAGTTCAACAGCAAGCCGCTGAGGGTCGTGGTGGTGCCGACTGTGCTCAGGAAATTCACGGTCCCCATACCGGCAGCCACTGTGAGCAGCTGATTGCCCAACACGTTCGCGGTAAACGTCACATTGCCGTCGTTGGCGCTGGTGTCGACAATCGAATCGGCTGTGAGGGTCACCGATCCCACGAAGGAGACATTCGCGTTCTGTGCCGTCACGTTGCCACCGAGCGAACTGTTTCCGCCGATATCAACGCCCGTTTCGGCAATCAGAGTTCCGCCCGTGGTCAGATTGCCATCCACGTTGACTGCACCGACGTCTGTTTCAACATTCAGTCCGATGCCATTGGTCAGGTTGCCGGTGATGTCAATGGTGCCGGCCACCAGATTGCCGGCCGTGACATCGACGTCGATCACTTCGACACCGATCGTTTCCGCAACGTCGTTGCCCGTGGCACCGGCAAAGTTCACGTTGAACGCACCGCTGATTCCGCCGGAAATTTCAACCATCGCCGTTGCCGTCAACAGTGCGCTGGCGGTGAGTGTGACGTCATCCGCTGCGTTTGCCCCTAGCAGGACGGAACCGCCCTGACCCGTTAGGTCGCCGCCTACAATCGCACTGCCGTCCACGTCAATGAATGTCGCACTGATGAGATCCACGGCAGTTGTTGTAACGTTACCAGCAACTTGAATCGCGCCAACGTCGGTCGTGAGGTTACCACCCGAAGCATTCAGGCTCCCTGTAATGTCAACGCCGTTAGTCGTTGCGGTGGTTTGCGTCGTCAGATTCGTCGTGCTGATGGTGCCGTTTACGTCTACGGATGTACTGCCATCCAGAGTCAGGGTGAAGGCACCGGTGATGCCGCTTTCGACGTCGATGATGGCGGCGTCCAGTTCTGTGTTGGCCGTGATAACGACTCCGTCCGCGTCGTTGAGGTCAACCGTGCTGGCGCTGACGTTGCCGCCCAGAACCGCATTGCCGGTGACGCTCAGGATATTCAGTACACTGCTGGCTCCGACAATTGATGCGAATGTGCCGTTACCTGTCACCGTGAGTGAACGTGTTGTTCCATCGGAATTCACCGTTCCGTTGAATGTAGCCGTGCCGTCGCTGCCGGTTCCGTCCGTATCGACTTCGACGTTCGCTCCCAGTACGATAGTCCCGTTGAGTAACACGTCACCCGCGGCTGCAGCTCCATCCGTGCCAATGTCTGCATTCAGATTGATCGCTGCCGACGTCAGTGTGAGGTTTCCTTCGGTCAGCACATTGCCGTTTACATTGATGGCGTCCGCGCCGGAACCCGTTGTGATGACGACGTTAATGTTGTTGTGATCGTTGAAGGCACTGCTGATGTTGATAACATCGACGCCGTCAACGGCTGACGTGTCAATCGTCATTAACGTGTTGTTGTAGAAAGCGGCGGTTTCAATCGCGACTCCGCCGGATGTCCCGGAAACCCGTAGCGCCGCCGTTGTCCCCCCGGAAAAAAAATCCGTGCCGTTGGCGACGGTCAGCAGGTCGCTGGCTCCGGGTAAGGCCAGCGTGGCTGAGGCAAATCCGGTGATGTCAACCGGTTCCAACCCGGTGAAGGTGACGGTGCTTGTGTTCGCTCCGTCATCAACGCTCACCGTACCGTTACCGGTTGTCGCTGCGTCAGGTGTGTAGGTTGCGTTCAGGCCACCGTTGCCGATCACCAGGATCCCATCGCCGGATCCCGTCGTGGGATCGCCGCCGTGGAAATTGATGTCAACGTCGAAGAATCCCCCCGTGCCGTAGTCAATGGTCAGAATGTCATTTCCGTCGCCGCCGTTGATGGTGACTTCGGTGAGCGTCGAAAGCAGCCGCTGTTCGAAAATGGCTCCGGCCATCACCAGCTGCAGGTAATCGACCCCGCCAATAGTGACCCTCTGTAGAGTAATATCGTCGGCGTTGATCGTGCCGCTGAAGCTGGCGGCGCCGACAGTCGATAGCGTCAGATCATTCCCGCCCGTTCCACCGATGTAGGAATACAACGCCGTCCTGCCGTTGACGGTCGCGGAATCGCCTTCCGCAATTGTGCCCGTTCCGCTGCTGAGTGGCGGGTTTACCAACGCGTTGCTGGGGTGAGTATTTTTAATCAGTGTGAATGACGTTCCGGCTGTGGTTGTGCCACCAAGGACATTCAGAGCCAGAAAGCCCTGCACACTGTCCTGCAAGTCAATCGTCCCGCCACTGACGATGGTATCTGAGGTGTCGCCGTTGACGTCCGCGTGGTAAGTGCTGTCATCCAAAGACAAACTGCCCACAGTCAGCGTGCCCACGGTACCGATATCGCCGCCCGTGATTGTGCCGCCGCTGGCCACTGTGACGCTGCCACCGACTGTCCCGGTGCCGCCCAGCGTGGCGCCGCTGGCCACAGTCACGGCGCTGTCGGCCGCCCGCGAACCGTTGACGAGCAGCGTACCCGTGTTAACCTCTGTGGCACCGGTGAAGGTATTGGCCGCGTTCAGCGTCAGCGTGCCGGCGCCCTCCTTCGTCAGGCTGCCGGTACCACCGATCGTTGTGGCCGCCGCCTGCGTCGAGTTGCCGGAAGCAACATTCAACGCGAAACTGTTGCTCGTCGAAATGGCTCCGATAATCACGCTATTGGCGTCGGTGATACTGGCTGTGTTTGCGTTAGTAACGACGATCGTGCCGAAGTCATTGGCTTCGTTGAGCGTGACTGTCCCGGACAACCCCGCATCGAACGTGGCTGTGCCCGATGTGGTAATTGTATCGCCTGCGTTTTGCGCGATCGTTTCGGCAGTGATTGACAGATCGTTCGAGCCCAGGTTGAAGGCAGTGTCGAGCGTCACGCTGTCGGTGCCGCCGCGACCGTCGATGGTGATTTTCGGGGCCGTGCCATCATCAACGGACGAGGTGGTGATGAAGTCGTTGCTATCCACGTCTCCGTTGATGATCAACTCGACACTGGGCACTGCAAACGTGAGGTCTTCCAAACCGCCGGGCAGGTCGAGAAACAGCATCCCATCTGCCGAATCTCCACCGTCAGTCAATTCGTAGCTGAGCGATCCTCCGACCACGCCATCGTCGATGTTGATTGTCGTTGTCCCGGCCAACGAAGTGATCGTTGCCGGCTCAAGGTCTTCAAAAAGAATCGATTGCTTGTCGTTGAACTCGAAATTCCCTGCTCCATTTCCCGTCACGTTGTAAGCGATCGACCCGAAGGACCCACCACTGACGGTGATCGAATCACCTCCGGGTGACGTCGTTTGCCCGCCTCCATCGTAAGACAGTGTCAGACCGTTGGCGTAGAGAAAGTCGCCGCTGGAAAAATCGAGGGTCAAACTGTCGTCGCCGCCCTCGCCGTTCACGCTAATCTGCGTGATCGATGAAAGCGGAATCGTCACAGTGTTCGTCCCACTACCGCTCGCTCCCGCAACGCCTGTCACATCCAACGTGTCGACGGTATCGTTGATCGTGATGTAGGTGCCGTCAAAACTGAGGGTGAAGTTGTTGTTCACTGCGGTCCCGGAGTTGCCGATTACCAGATTTCCGCTGGAAAGCGTCACCGTGTTCTCAGCCGCGCCCTCCACCGTCACCGTCACGTCGGCGTTGGAACTGATGCCGCCGTCGCTGACGGTAACGCGGACGTTCCGGGCCCCCGTGGTCGGGACGAACGTATCCGTGTTCTGATAGGTGATCGCCCGCACCAGAACCTCGACAGTGTCCGCCGTCGCGTTGACGGAATCGAAATTGACCACCAGGTCGTTGCCCGCAGTGATATCGTTGCCCAGCGTGCCCACCACGTTGCCGCCGACCGAGACGTTGGAGCCCGCTGTCGTGCCGGCGAGCGCCACCGTGCCGCCGGTATCGAATGCCAGAATATCCTCGGCCGAGTCCTCGCCGGACGTGATGGTGACAGTCAGATTGCCGCCGCTGAAATCGGTGCTGTCGATGTCCGCCAGCGTGGCGTTACCGCCCTGGTCAATCGCGGTCGCAGCATCCCCTTCTGTATACGTAAAGCTGTCGCCGTCCAGGTTAGCCATCGTCGGCGGGTCATTGACGGCTGCCACATCGACGTTGACGGTGATGGCGGTGATGGAGTTTACGCTTTCGTTATCCTCGGCCAGTACTGTGAAAGCGGCCACGTTCGAACCATTCACGTCCGAATCAGGCGTCCAGAACGCCTTGTTTGTCGAGTCTATTACGTCAATCGTGCCTGCCGCAAAAGCACTTGCTGCTCCGGACGAGACGCCGATTTTCAGTGTGCCGCTGGACACTGCCTGCACGACGAATCCCTCGACCGTGCCATCCGCGTCCGCTTCGTTGCCCTGAGCCTTCAACTCGGCGAAGGTCAATTCCACTTCAGTGTCTTCGTTGGTCGAATCGACAGCGTCGGCGAACGTGGTCAGAGTCGGCGCGTCGTTCACGGACGTCATGCTGATGGTCGATGCGTCGCTCTCGCTGCCGGTATTCGTGTCAGTCACCGTAAATGTTACCGTCCGGTCGCTGGTTCCCGGATCGTCGCTGGTTGAACGGAACGCCACAGACCGGACCAGATTCTGTACCAACGCATTGGTGGCGTTTGCGTTGAAGTTGATCGTCAGCAGATCGCCGCTGGTGACGATGCCGTCGTCGTCCGTGCCGCTGGTTTCGACGATCGTGCCGAACGTCGTCGAGCCGCCTGTCTGTACGTTGGCTCCGGAAATCGTGATCCCGTCAACCCCGGTAATCGAAATCTCGTCCGCCGCCTCGCCGTTGGCAGTGATCTGTACTGTCAGCGATCCACCGTCCCAATCCGTATCGCCGTTGGCATCATTCGCCGTGGCCGCACTATCGATTTGCACGGGACTGCCAGCGTTCTGGTCCTCGGTGTAGCCCAGGTCGCCGACGGAAACCGTGGGGGCCGCGTTCACGATAATCACGACGTCGTTGCCGCTGTCTCCCTGATAGGAGATCGCTGCCACGAAACCGGTGCCCAGGAAATTGGTAATCAGGTCGCCTTCCTCAAGTGTACCGCCGTTGGCGTCGGTGCCGCCCGCGCTGAGGGTGGCGAAGGTCCCGGTGACTGCACCCGCAGGGACGTTGTTGATCAGAACAAAGGTGTCGCCGGCCACGGGCGCATAAGCATTTAAACTTGTGAGGTCCAGCGTGACGTTGGAGCCGATCGTCACCGTGCCGGTCACGTTGATCTGGTCGTGATGATCGTCCGCTGTGCCAGCGGTCGTGCCGCCGATTTCAACTTTGAACGTGTCGTCGTCGGCAAAGGCGAAGTTGCCGGCTACGTTCAGTACACCGGGTGATTGGCCGGGGGAGACTGTGCCATCCAGTGTCACGGACGGTGCGGTGACGTCCGTGCCGGCGCCGTCATTGATCGTGCCGCCAGCGATGGTGACAGGGTTGAGAAACGTGGCCGTGTTGATGTCCACCGTACCCGTACCACTCGTCACATCACCAATGATGATCGAGCTGAAGCCGTCCGCGAATTCACCAATCTCGGTCGCATCCAGGTGGAACGCCCCCATGGATGCATCGCCCAGGCCGATCGTGCGGCTCGTCGTGGTCGGCCGCAACGTCAGCGAGCTCGTTCCGGCGAACACGTTGTCGCCCGTGTTGGCGGCGATCGTCATCGTATCCGCCTGGATGTTGATGCTGCCGCCACCGACGCTTATGTCGACGTCGGCCACGTCAAACGCAGCAGCATTGTTGACGGTGAAGTTGCCGCCGTTGGTGGTGATGTTGGCATTGATGTCGACGAGATCGTTCGTGGTCGTAAAGACGACGTTAAGCGCACTGCCCGATGCAGTGATCGCCGCATCAACGGTAATGGTGCTGCCCGACGTGAGCAACAGGGTGGCCCCGGCAGGGGTGCTCACGGTGATGGTGTCCTTGACCGTGATCGTCCCGTCTGAGCCGGTGTTGATCGTGACGCTCGTGCCGTCATTCAGAGAGCTCTGAATCGTGTTAATGTCGGCGTTGGCGGGGTCGCCCGTCGGGGTGAAAACGTTGGGTTCAACGCCGACAAATCCCCCACCGCTCGTGAGGTCCGTTGTCAGGATCACGTCATGCGAATCGAGCAGCCAGTTGCCCGCCGCCCCATGTGCGGCGGAGGCGTCAACCGTCGCGCCGATGACCTCCAGATAGTCTTTTCCCGAGGTCTCGACGAAACCGCCGTCGCCACCCTCCGGGCCACCGCGTGCGAGGATCGTTCCGTAGAACTTTGTCGAATTGTCGGCCCAGACGATGACCGTGCCGCCGTCGCCTGCCGTGATAGCGTCGGCGGAGACGCTCGCGTCGGCGGAGAAATATGTAGCGTCGGCGTTGTGGATCGCCGGGTTGCCGCCCTGATAATCGCCACCAATCAGTACGGTGCCGCCGCCCGCGTCCCCGGAGGCATCGATGCGTGCGTCCTCGAACAAGCCAACGTTTTTGCCCAGTAATTCCACTCGGCCACCCACCTGGGCGGCGTCAGTGTCCGATACGTCGATTGTCCCTGACAGACGAAGCGTCCCCTCCGCACCGGCTTCCAGACTGACACGACCACCTTCGCTGCGAACAGTTGTGTCGGTGTCGACGTCAATGTTACCTGTCGCCTGCAGGATTGCACTGGCGGCCGAGTTGTTCCCGACCAGCGTCACCGCTGCTGCTGAACTGCACACTGCCGAAATCCAGATCGTCGGTCGTGTGATCCCCCAATAAGATGCTCGCCCCGGTGAAAGAGGCGTTGCCGCCCACGTCTATGGTGGCACCGTCAGCATCGGTGATGTCTCCGCCGGCAGTGACCGTCAGAGTGCCCGTCAGCGAAAGGTCTCCCAGTTCAAGTTCGTCGCTGTCGGTAATATCCAGACTGCTGGCATCAACAGAGAGCGTATCAAAGTCTGCTCCCGTCAGGCTGACCACGCCGCCACCAGTAATGACCAGATCGGACACCACGAATTCGTTCAGGCTGCTGATCGATGCCAGCTCACCGGTCAATGGTGTCACCACACCAAGTGTCGGTTGCAGAGCCTGCGAATCGATATTGATGGCCGTGATCGGTGTCAGCTGCGCTTGAGAATTGTCAATCGTCAGCGTCCGTCCGCCGTCAGAGATCAAAGCTCGACCGGACAATATGTGGGGACTCGCCGGGTCCGCAAACCAGTTGCCCTGTGCCAGCTCAAACTGCAAACTGTCCAGCGCCGGGCCGGATTCGATGATCAGGGCGTCGCCCATGTCAAAGCCATCCATTTGCAGAATGCCGGCCGCCGTAATGCCGAATCCGGCGTCCAGCAATTGTCGCTCTTCCAGCCGCGTTACGCGCAGCTTCCCCGTCGACCGGGCTTTGGTGGGCGTACGGCGATTCAGTATGCGTTTCCGCAGACGGCTGAGAAACCTACTTAGCGACATATATTCAGCTGACCTTTCCATTTGTTGGGCAGCTTCAAGGGACAAAAGGTCCTGACGTTAGTTGGGGCCTGAACCAGAACAGAATACCAATACTGCCCCATCTCGTGTTCCGTTTCGAATAAGGCCCCCAGGGTGACACCCCTGCCGGATATACCGATCAGGAATGGTGCCATCGATTCTGCAGGATGTCTGAGGAATGGATTATCGCAACTATTCAGGTTGAACCAATGAAATCACTGGTCCTAACAACACGGCCTGCCGCGGCCCGATGAAGATGGCAGAGCCTTATGTCTTTCACGGAGCGTGCAGATGGATCGCCGATTTCTTCTTTTGTGTTTCTGGTTCGGATTTTGCGCATCAGGCGTTTTTAGACCTGTAAATATACAGGCGCAGCAGTCCCTGACACCAGCACCGACTGCTCCGGAACGGCCTCAGAATCGAAGTTTTGGACGCGATTCCAGCGTGCTCGCTGTGTCGGCCGAGGAACTTTCAGACGGCATTTCCATCGCACATGGTGTTCCTCAGCGTTTTTCAGCGGCCGTGGCCGCCCGATTTGACGTCCAATCGCAGCGGACGGCAACTGCCAGACCGACGGGCGCCGGATTCGAGGAGGCACGACAACAGGACGTCCCGTCACCGCGCCTGATTGCCGTGGCACTGCAGTCCGAGGTTGCAGCTGACAACAGTACGGTCGCGGACGACGCACGTCCTGAACTGAGTATTTCCGGACCACTGACCGAGGTTTCACTCAGCTCGGCGGCTCGTCTGGAATCCGTCAACGGTTCACCTCTGGTGGCACCAAACGACGAAGCCGGCGAGAGTTTTGCGGAATTGGGTGTTCAGTACGAACACAGCTTTGCCAGACAGTTCCGCCCAAACCGCAACCGGCACCCCATCTGGTACAAACCTCTGTACTTTGAGGATCCAAATATGGAGCGATGTGGGCGGGGGGCCGGAATCGTCACTGAAGCCGTGTCTGCTGTTCGATTTTTCGTACCGACCATGTTAGCAAACAACCCGCCGTGCCGCTGTGTGCGGGCTCTTCCGGACTGCCCCTCGTGTCACAGGTTTGGCCACGAAACCTATCTGGAAGTGCCTGAAATTGACGGTGCGGTCCTGCAGATCGCCGCCGTCGTCGGCCTGATCTTCCTGATTCCGTAGCGTCGCCTGGCTGGACCTGAGAGAATTCGGGATTACGATGGTGGGAAAACGGGGTCAGGTACCAAAAATGCAAAGCACCCTTCGGGCCGTTCCGGTTTTTGATACCTGACCCCGTTTTCCTGGCCGAGTTGCCGACATTGCTCGCGACGATACACTAACGGGTGTAGTCATGAATGGTTGTGAAGTCGTACTGGACGGGACGAAGATGGTCCCATCCTACGGTCGAAAACCACAATCCGTGACTGCGCCCTACACTAACAACAGCCGGGTGCGTCACTGCCGAAAGATAGCGACGCTGAGAAACTGTTCCGTCGCTCGTGGTCAGAAAAGGAGAAATACGTGGCAGAAATCGATGTCTATAAGGAATGGCTGGGCATTCCCGAAGGCGACCGACCACCAGACCTCTACACACTTTTGCGCTTGGTACAGTTCGAAGATGACTCTGAAAAAATTCGGGATAACTATCGAAAACTGAACACTGAGGTTCGCAAGTATGCGACCGGTCAATATCTGCAGCAGTCTCAGGATCTGCTGAATGAAATGGCCAAAGCCATGTTGTGCCTGACAGATCCGGACGCCAAACGCGAATACGACGAAAGCCAGGGACGCGAGTTCGAACCGGAGCAGACAGATGGCGCCGAGACCACTCTGCAGTATCTTGTCTCCCACAGCGTCATCAAACGTGGTCAGGTTTCCGAGATCGAACACTTTGCGGACGCACGCGGTATTTCACATCGGGACGCCGTCGTGCAGATGAAACTGGTCAAACCGGTACAGGCCGCGCGAGCTCTGGCAACGGAGTTGCGAATGTCATTCGTCGATCTGGAGGACATGTTGCCGGAAGACGAGACGCTGGACCAGTTGCCGCGACAGGTGGCGAAGCGTCACTCGTGTCTGCCGCTGTTCGAAGATCGTGGTAAATTGATGGTGGCGTGTGTCGACGAACCGTCACCTGAGTTGGAAGACGAAATTCGCATGCGATACGGGATGCCCATGCGTGGCGTTCTGGCGGTACCACGCAGCATTCAACAGGCCATTGCCAAGTACTACGCCAAGGGCATGCGCGACGAAGCCGTGGCCGAAGCTGCTCCTGCGACGTCCGGCAAGGCTGCGAAGACCGGCGCTGCAAAACCAAAGAAAGTCACGGCACAAGCAGGACCACTGAGCGATGAAGATATGGCTCAACGCAAGCAGATCAGCTATCTGATTATTTGCTGGTCAGTGATTGGGACGGTCGTGCCCATCAATCAGCTTGGTCTGATGGGAACTGGCCTGATCGGGACCATTTGCATGCTCGCAACGGGAGCTGCTGTCGGAGGTGCGGTGACCTGGATTCTGAAGCAGAGCTACTGGAAATCGTAGTCACGTCGCGGACCGTTTATCGCGTACTCAGCACGACGCGTCCCACAACATCCTCCACGGAAACGTGTGTTTCCGGCTCTGGCGACCATCGTCAGCGATGGCCGTTACGCGCGACAGGACGAAGCGTTCGTTGTCCCTATGCACGACAATGTCGCCGGGCGAATACGATGACGCCAGCCGATACGCCAGGACCCGCGCGCCCATCGGAACTTCGGGCGACACGCCGTCAGTGGCGGCATAAAAGGATTGTGCAACCGTCGCTTCGACGACAAATGCAATCACCAAGGCAAATGCGATGGACATCACAAGATTACGGCCGGCTCGGCGGCATCGACTTGCGAACGGACGACGGCTTTCAGCGGGCTCGGACATGTCGGACTCCGGGATTTACAGGGTGTGATCGCAGGTTGCGAGGTGTTCGCACGGCCCGCTAAAACCCTGGAAGGAATCCCGGTATTCCTGCGTTTACGGAAGCGATCCCGTGGACGGCACGTGCAGATCGACCCTGGCGTGCATCGTATACAGCCGAAACTGCCCACCGTCCTGAACCAGTTGGCCGCTGGATCTGTTGTCATGTACCGGCAGCAGCGGGCCCTCTGGACATTTTTTCCATGTTCGCAGGTCATCAGAAACGGCCATGTAAGTACACCAGTCCCGTGGCTTGGCGGGCGATCCGGTGCCGTGCAGCACGGCGTAATACCGGCCTTCGTATTTGATGACCTGATTCATGGCAATCATCAATTTGTCGTATTCGTTCGGGCCAGGGATAATCAGTGGCTCATCGCTGACGTTGGTCCAGACAACCATATCTTTTGATGTTGCCAGCCAGATTCCCTGGTCTCGGCGTTCATAGAACAGATACCACGTCCCGCCCTCAAAATAGGCCGTCGGCGTCCCGTACGGACCGGCGGGAATCTTCGTGCCGTCGGTCTGACGAACGTCAAGTGTCCTGACACGCTGCCAGGCAATGCCGTCCGTTGACTGCAACAACTGAGCCTGGTCCTTCGCTCCTTCGGCAAACATGTACAATGTTCCGCCATGTTTGACGATCATCATGTCTTCCACCCAGACATCGTCGAATATTGGATTCTGAGGGTGACGAGTCCACGTGATACCATCTGGCGACGTTGCGTAGCCCAGCTTCATGGAGACCGGCTGCCGGTCCTGGTTATAACCTGTGTACCACAGGCGATATTTTTCACCGTCCTTCAGAATCCAGCCGCGTTCTCGAATCAACGCGTCCCAGTCCCCAGGCGACGACGTAAAAACCGGGGCGTCGGCCGCGGATGTGAACGCTCGAAACGCCACCGGGAGATCCTGAGCAGATGAGGTTCCCGTCAGGCACACGGACATCCACGTGCTGGCGACGATCAACATGACGCGTGACGTGATTGGTTGATTCAGCATATGGCAGCACCTCAAATGGGGCAGTGATAATGATATGGTCGTGTTCTTTGCTGACAGCGACGGCTGGGTGGCCTGAGCTTGCGAAGGAAGCCCCGGTGGGGACTCCGCCCGTAACAGTGACCACATTCTCCAGCTTCACAAACATGCGACATTGTTAATCGTTTTTATGGCGTTCACGAGCCAACGGCAACAGGAACTGTGCGATCAGGAACAGCACCACCGGAGCGATCCAGACGATTCTTGCGATTTGCAGGACCAGCGGCGGAAGACTGGTCAACTGCGCCATAATGAGGAAACCAACCATCCCAAAGATGACGTACGTCAGAACGCCACAACCGATCGCCGTCATTTGCGTCTTAAAAGCGCTGCGTTCAGAAATGCCATCAAAGTAGACATCGATCGTGCGTCTGCGGCGGAGTGACTTCTCCAGACCGGCCGTCATTTCCAGGGTATTTGAAAATTGGTCCATGTGGCTCTGGCACTTGTCTCTGTCGGTCAGATGGTCCACCAAACGAGTCACGAGGGTGCCGTCTTCAGACTGGAATCCGCTGCCTGCCGGACTCTGCAGTGCAGTCGTGATGTGGTGTTCTGTACCGTCCGTTTTGGTGACGACCAATCTTGTATCGTTCGTCGTGCTTTGATCACTTTCGGAATTCCGAGGCCGTTCGTTTCGGAAGGTCAGAATTCCAGGGGGGACCTGCACGTCCGATGCATCAGACGCGGACAGCGTTACCGTGCGGGACAGCAGCCGGCCGTCCGCACCGGGCACATCCAGCGCCGTGACACGAGTGTACTCATATCCACAGCCGCACAGTGCATCGACACCCCGCAACTGCCGCCGCCGCTGGTCCGCTTCGTCGTCGGTCAGCGGCAGGTTCAGCGATAGTTGTTGAACGTTTTCCCGCATTTCCTCGGTCGACGGCTGGTCAAACGCAACGTACCAGCGACCCGTCAAAGGCACGATGCCAAAGTTGCTTTCGTCCAGCAGCAGATGCAGTTCGAAACTATAGGCTGTTGACACTTCGTCCGGGGGGATCACCAACACGTGGCGATCGGCCTGTGATGCCTGACGTGCCACGGATATGGACGTGTCGACGTTCGCTTCCGCGACAACGACGACGTCCACACCGGAATCGATGATCGCTTCTTCCGGCGAGGCGACCAGGGAAAACGCGATACCACGGCCGGTCATTGCCGCCGCCAGTGAGCCTGCCACGCAGCACGGCCCAATCTGGTGGGCAGTGGTCGCGCGAATCGAGTCTGCCAGAACGATGGCTTCAGCAGATTGGCCAATGATTGCAAAACGCATCGATCAAAAATTCCGCCATGATCCGCGGGAAGAAGCACAGACTACTGCGTGTTTGGTTGACGATCTGCGCCCGGACCGACAGAGTGTCGGCTGTCGTAAGACGCTTCGGCGGAATTCTACGATGGATTACGATCAGATGTGGCCGGACGGAACGTTTTTCGCCTGCAAATGCTTTATTCTCGTCAGGCCGCGTGCCGGCACCAATTTCGAAAATGTTCGGAATCCGACTCCCCGGTCTGATTTGTCCGCAAAATCAACTCTGTTCAAAGAAGGCGAACAATGCCGTCCGATAGCTCTCACGTCCACGAACTCAGGCATTCGCTCGCCGCGCACCATCTCAGTCGGCTGAGATCAGCGAATACGTTGCCGGCGGAATTTCGGCGGCATGTGCAGACGTTGTCCACTTTGGTGATCGCTGAAGTGACGCGGGATCTGAACACGGAACCGTGCAGCGTTACGACTCCTCTGGAAACGATTACTGGTCAGCAGCTGGTTGGGCGAATTGCCGCAGTGCCCATACTGCGGGCCGGCCTGGGAATGGTTTCTCCGCTGACCGATCTGATTCCCGACATCGAAGTCTGGCACCTTGGCCTGTACCGCGACGAAGAAACGGCCCAGCCCGTTCGATACTACGACAAGCTGCCGCCCGATAACCCCACCAGTGTGGCACTGGTGCTGGATCCAATGCTGGCGACAGGCGGATCCGCATCAGCCGCAATCGAGACTCTGAAAAAATGGGGCGTGCCAAAAATTCGCATGGTGTCAATCATTTCCGCTCCTGAAGGTATCGAACGCCTGACAACAAACTACCCTGATGTCCCGATCTACACGTGTGCGATTGACAGCCACCTGAACGACCAGAAGTACATCGTTCCAGGTCTCGGTGACGCCGGCGACAGGATTTTCAACACACTCGGCTGACTTGCGGCCGCGGCGAGCGTCTTTCCTCTTGCGAGAGTCGCCTTCCCACGAACCCCGCGACCACATGTTTTTGAAAACCGCTCTGGAAGGTGTTACAATACCAGCACGCAGCGCCAGCAAGTGAGTTACCGCTCTGGTTTTCGCACGAGTTTGATTCACTTGCTCACTCGCTCACTCGCTCACTCGCTCACTCGCGCTTCGTGCTTGTTTTTCGGTTTTCACACCGCTTGTCATCAGAGGCTGTCAAATCCGTACTGATGTTCGACAAGACAGATGCGTACGTGATACCGCTGATACCATCGTGAGCGCCCGTGTTCCTGAGCGACCATGTGCTCGGTCACTTTCCGCCAGCTCTGAATGGATTCCCGATCGCGCCAATAGGAAACGGTGATGCCCGTGCCAACTTCCTCGCGGACACTCTCGACGCCCAGAAAACCATCCTGCTGCGCGGCCAGTTCCGTCATTCGCTCCGCCATTTCCGCGTAGCCCGATTCTTCTTCAGCTGATCTTTGGGACGTGAAGATGACTGCGTAGAATGGCGGCGACGGAGTTTCTGCGAGCGGGTTGGGTAAGTTCATGAGTTGAGATTGTTGGAAAAACGTTGTGTTTGCGAAAGGAGGCACAACGAGCCGGGGCGGGTCCTCGGTCGCCCGTGTGAGCTCGCACGGTCTTCCGTTTTTTCCTGAATCCCCGGCGGTCTCGACATCCGATGGCTCGTTTACAGCGTTTCACGCTGACTTGTGGCCGTGAAGAACGCTTTTCAATAGGAGTTTCGTTCCTCCCACGAGCCAGTATCGTCCATGACAATAAGTAACCTGCTCTAATGTACTGTTCTGCGTAATCAGCTGATATAGTCAGAAGAACGCACTTCTCAGCAATTGAACAAAGTGGAGCTACACAGTGACCGGGGCTTTCGTGTTGATTGACGACAAACATCTTCCGTTATCGCGCATCGTGTGGGTCGCGGACGTTCCTCATTTCTGTGGAGGTGAGGATTGTACGGTGGAAGGCCGCTATGAAGTGCGTGTCGAAGGCGACGACTCCGTGTTCTGCTCACGCGAAGAACGAGACGCGGCGATTGAAGCGATCGAAGAATGGCACCATCGGCCATGACATGAATCAGGTGGAGCGCCCTCGATTTCTCTTGTCCCCGTAGGCTATGGCACGTCACTTTCGCCGACCAGCAGGCCCTTCAAGGTGTTGTCGTCGCGGACGAACAGTCTTCCGTTGCTGAGTGCTGGCAGGCGATAGCCCCGCGGAGTGTTGTCCAGCACATTGCTGACCTGCCCTTGTTGAAATTGTGTGGCGTCGGCTTTGAATCGCATCAGGTCTCCTGCGAACGTCAGGAACAGCATTTCGTCATTGACACGAATCAGACTGCCGTAGTCGAAACCACCCTGCTGCCACAACACCTTTCGATTTGCCGGATCGATGCACTTCAGCGTGGCGGAACCAATATCCTGCCGACCGTCCACAGCGAACAGCAATCCGTTGTGTCGGACCGGTGTCGCGTATTGCGTGGCCAGCAGGTCTTCGCCGCTGGGCGTCGGCTGACTGCCGTCCTTTTCGATCTTCGCCCAGACGCTGCCGACGCGGTAGCTGGACGACACGAACAAATGATCGCCGACGACGACCGGCGTTGCTCCATTGACCGTCGGACCTCGCATGCCGAACGGAAACTGAAAACGGATTCGGCCATCTGACGGATCAAGTGAAATCGTATTCATCCTTGTGACGACGATCGCATGCTGTTGCCCATTGATGCTGGCGACAATTGGTGATGAATAACTGGCGGTGTCGCTGAATGCCTGCCAGATGGTGCTGCCGTCTTTGGCTGAAAACGCCACGACGGCTGCGTTATCACGACCGCCCACGTTGACGATCAGCCGATCCTGGACCAGCACCGGCGAGCTGCCGGCGCCAAAATAGCCTTCAGGAGCGGAGAACTGTTTCCATGTGTCCACGTGCCACAGCTCAGAGCCCGACGTCACATCAAGACACCTCAGCATACCGTTGACGCCGTAGACGAAAACGTATTTGTCGCTGATGACTGGAACGCAACGTGGCCCCGCATCGCTGGACATGCCGGAGTCGTAGCGACAGGGGAATGTTGACCTCCAGATTTCCGCACCGGTGACGGCGCTGCGGGCTTCAACGACCTCCTGATTTTCGAGTCGATGAAACAGCACCAGAATATTGTCGCGGACGGCAACTCCGGCGAATCCCTGTCCCACGTCGGTCCTCCAGATTTCCCGAGGACCTCCCGCTGGCCACGAACTGAGCAGTTGCTCACCCGCCGCGACGCCGTCTCGATTGGGGCCCAGAATCTGCGGCCAGTCTCCGCCGATCGAGACATCCGAAATCAAAAGCACGGCCAGTGCAGCCGCAGAAAAACGAATCATTGTCATCTTGAACCTTTGGCGCGGTGCGGAGGTTGCGAAACGGAATGCGTTAGAAGCTGTATTTTGCGAGGTTCTGCTGTGCATGCAAGCCGCTTTCGCTCGGGTACATAGCTTAGCGGATTGCAGGGAAGCGGTGAAATAACCGAGGTGTTTTTTCTGTCACCCGCGGCCGTGCCGCGGGCCGGCGAGTTCTGTCCCGGAATGTCGAACGTGCCGTTACGGTGCTGCGTTTCCCTCGGCCGTGCTGATGAGCATGTCAGCGACGATCGGCCGATGGTCGGAACTGACTGTCCACTTGATCCGGCAGGCGACAACCTCTATATGACGGCTGACCCAGCAGTGATCGATGGCCAGCACGGGCAACGGCATTGGCCAGGTCGCATGGTAACCGCGGCCGGCCACCGCAAAGGCATTTCGATAGCTGTGTCGAAGTTCGTCAAAGTGAACGGAATCCACTGGCGTATTCATGTCGCCGACGATCAGCGAGGGCTGATTCCTGAACTCTGTCGCCATTTCCGTCACCCGCCGAATGGATTCTGACCGACGATGGTAAGGGCGACTCGGGACATCGCATACCATCAGCGAAACATCCTGTCCGTCGATGGACAGCACCAGACGATGGTACAGTCCCCTGGAACTGTGATGAGCTGCTTCACCTTTGTGAATAGGGTGCTTCGAAACGACCGCCACTTCCCGTGGCAGTATTCTTTTGTAGGGATGGTTGGGGAAGTTGTTGCGCCAAAAGTCCGGCGGTAATCGGCTCTCTCCGAACTCAGCAAGGACAACCACGTCAGCATTTTCCTCATGAATGGAATGTAGAATGGAATCCCAGCCGAATGGTGCCCGATAGACATTCCAAAACAGAACACGTACGGTTTTCGTCGTTCTGTCTGACTGCCCATGGAAGTGAAACATGGACATGGCAACCCATGCAGTGCAGGCCAGGGCCACGACTGCCATGCGTTTGGCATTGGTGCGATTTCGGCTGACGTGGAACAGCAGAGCCGCAAGTGTGGCACATCCGCAGATGCATGCCGGGGAAAGCATATAGAACGCAGCTGCGAGAACCGGATAGCGATCCTGCACTGTCATTCGTACCACGATTCCAACACATACGGCGAGCGAGCATACCCGGGCCGCAGTGATTACGAACCTGCAGCTGATGGTCTTTTTGTCAGGACGCTCTGTTGGCATGGAATGCGATTGATGTGGTGTGTCGTTCGTCCATGGACGAGCAGGAAATCAGGTCATGTCCGGGAATGGGTGGCGGCACGGATGAGCGCCCGTTTGACACCGAACGTACTCTAACGATGCCACGCGGCTCACACCATGCGAGCTGGCGTACGATCGTGAGTCGCCGCTGTCGTTGGTTGCTGGCCTTGACCCGGAGGCCACTGGATCCTGCCGAGTTACCGTGCAGCCTGCATTGTGCACGACGTAGGCCGGACCGAGGCCGACGCCAATGCCGGAGCAGCGCAAACCGGATTTCACCGCTATGCAATCTGTTCGGTCCGACATCCGAGAGAATCGGCCGATGTTCCGGCAGACACACGGTTTGCTCGATCCGTCTACAAAATCGTGCGCAATTGAGGCCAGGCGTGTCCGGCCGGCCGTCAGCAGCGAAGATCTCCGGCAACGCCCGTTACCGGAATCACTTTGGTCTGCAGTGCAGACTACACTTCAGACAGCTCCGACGGCACTTCGTAGATTGCGGTCGGTTCTTCGAAGTCGATTGGGACGCAGGCCGGCAGATCCGGCTCGGTGCCCCGGTCCATTCGAAGAGTGTTTGTGTATGCCGGTTCCGGCTGTAGGTCAGGTACTTCTGCAGTGGGATCGTTTTCGAGCCACCACTGTTCGGCTGAACTCCACGTCCATTCCGTGTTGGCACTGCATTGCTCCAGCGCCTGCAACAGTTCTCGACCGGATGCGAAGCGACTGGATGCCTCCCGTGACAGACACTTCAGGACCGTATCCGACAGATCGCGCGGCACATGGACGCCGATTTCTTCAAATGTCGGCACTGCTGTCGTCGCGTGAGCAACAATCAGCATGATCGGGTTTTCGTCCACAAATGGGGGATGGCCGGTCAACAGGAAGTAGGCGACTGCTCCCAACGAGTACAAATCGCCCCGGCTGTCCGGCGTCATTCCAACTGCCTGTTCGGGGCACATGAACGCAGGCGAACCGTGAAGTTTTGTATCCACGTTGCGAAGGCCGATCGGTTCCGGCGTGGTCGCCTGGACCAGTCCGAAATCCAGCAACTTGACAACGTCGTAGGACTTGCCGCGTTCGGTCAGAAAGATATTGCTGGGCTTGATGTCGCGATGGACCAGGCCTGCGCAGTCAGCTTCATAGAGTGCATTGCACATCTGCTTCAGAATATAGACAACCCGCCCCGGTTCCATTGGTCCGTAGCGCTGGACATATTGTGACAGGTTCATGCCCTTCAGATATTCCATGACATAATAGAAACGTCCGTCGTCCGTCGTTCCATAGTCATACATTTCGACAGTATTCCAATGCGTGAGCTGAGCTGTCGCCTGAGCCTCACGTTCGAAACTCGCTCGCATGCGGCGATCTCTGGCCTGTCGTGGATGAATCAACTTCACCGCACACTGGCGTTTCATGAGCTGGTGTTCGGCCAGGAAAACTTCTCCCATGCCGCCGGATCCCAGCTTACTCTTCAGCACATATGGTCCGAGACGTTCGATGGGTGCGGCGTTCCAGCCTGCAGGCCAGTACTCTCGGTAGACGGACAGGCAGATGAGGGCAGACGGCATCAGCAGGCTGATCGCGACCCACACGACGGGATCGATGTTGCCAAACATCTTCACATGAAACCACTGCAGAGTTGCGCACGTCACAAGGTTGCCGATGACGATGACCATGCCAACCGTTGTTGCGCCGTTCCAGTGGAAGTGCCGTCGCGGACGGCGTTCGTCTGCTGTGGCCCCCGTCGAACCGCCGCTGGACTCGAACGGATCGGTGGCGATCGGCGAGTTTGACGTTGGTTTGATTGTCTGGGGGAGTATCTGCATTCGACCGTATTTAGCGGGCACATGGCTTACGAAGAGTCTGACGGAGATAGCGCAATCGTTGAGTCTCCGCTTTGGAAACAATAGCTCAGCTCTGTGGATGAATTGCGGGGATCACAAAAAGGGAGGGTTTTTCTGCGGTGTACGCATGTCAATGCACGTCAGCATGATTCCAGGTGCGGGATTTCGGAACATCGGCAACGAAATTGTGGGTTTGTGGCTACTGACACGTGAATCTGTCACCATGTCAGCGCCTCGGCACCAGGCAGTCGGCCCGGCGAATAATTCGTCAAATCATCACAGACAGAAAAGCCATTACGACTGCTTCCCGCTCACACCCACCTATCCACCAAAAAACACGACTACCGCGAGGCGACTATGAAGCGACCAAGTTTTGTCTGGACGGCTTTCCTGTTTCTGACAGCAATCGGTGTCGGCCTGCCAACTTTCGTCGATGCACAAGAGCTGTCGGCTGAGAACAACCACATCGTGCATTCGTTTACGCGGACTCAGTTGACGGACGTGTACTTCTCTGAGGGTGCTTCGGCTGGTGACATTAATGGTGACCGTGTCGCCGACGTCGTGTACGGCCCCTACTGGTTTGAAGGTCCGGACTATGAAACGAAGCATGAGATCTACCCAGCCATGCCGCAGAACCGAAACGGATATGCGGACAACTTCTTCTGCTGGGTCCACGACTTCGACGGGGACGGCAATAATGACATTCTGACCGTCGGTTTTCCTGGCAGGCCGGGATACGTTTATCGCAACCCGGGCCCGCAGAATCTGGATCAGTTATGGGAGAAGTTTGACGTTGTCGATTCGGTCGCTAACGAGTCGCCTCAGTTCACTGATGTGACAGGTGACGGAATCAAGGAACTGGTTTGCACTCGGCACGGGCACTACGGCTTTGCCACGCCGACTGACGGGCGTCCTTTCGAGAAATGGACGTTCCATGAGATTTCGCCGGACGTCGCTCCCAAGCCGTTTGGCCATGGACTCGGCGTTGGCGACGTCAACGGCGACGGACGCCCGGACATTATTGCCCGTGACGGCTGGTTTCAGCAGCCACGGATCACTGGCAGTTTCACAAGGCCGCGTTCTGTCCCGGCGGGGCTGACATATTCGCCTACGATGTGGACGGTGACGGCGACAACGATGTGATCACCAGTCTGAGTGCCCATACGTATGGGCTTGCATGGCACGAAAATATTCCGGACGAAGACGGCCGCATCCGCTTTGAGCAACACGTAATAATGGGGATAACGGCAGCTGACAATGCCTACGGAGTGCTGTTTACGGAACCTCATGCCGTCAAGCTGGCCGATATCAACGGCGATGGGCTGCTGGATATCGTCACCGGAAAAACGTACTGGTCTCACCACGCGCAAAGCCCGATGTGGGATGCCGGAGCCGTCGTCTACTGGTTCGAACTGCACCGCACAGCGGTCGCCGGAAAAAAAGCTGCTGAATCCACTGAAAACGGCACAGTGGCCGTCGACTGGATTCCGCATAAGGCGGACGGTGAATCCGGTATTGGCCGAGGGCTGTTTGTCGGGGACATCAATGATGATGGCCTGCCGGATATCGTCACCGGCGGCATGAAAGGCGCACACGTGCTGACTCACGTTCGCCGCGAGGTGAGTCACGAGGAGTTCGAACGCAATCAACCACGCAAACGAATGGCGATGGCCGAGGGGCTGGCCCCGAAAGCTGCTGCCGCACAGATGACCGTGCCGCCCGGCTTCAAGGTGCAGCTGGCGGCTGGTGAGCCCATGATCTGTCAGCCCATCGCCATGTGCTTTGACCACAAGGGGCGGCTGTGGGTGGCAGAAGCACACACGTACCCGGTGCGGGCGCCGGATGGTCAGGGCAAAGATCGCATCGTCATCTTTGAAGACGAAAATCACGATGGAGTGTTCGATACCTCGAAGACGTTTATCGAAGGTCTGAATCTGGTGAGCGGGCTGCAGGTCGGATTCGGGGGCGTTTACGTTGGCGCGGCTCCGTACCTGATGTTTATCCCGGATCGAAACGGAGACGATGTGCCGGACGGGAATGCTGCGGTACTGCACAATGCAGATGTAGTCCAGTTTCCCAACGATGTTCCTGCCGGGGCGACGGTGCTGCGTGACGGCTTCGGCTGGCATGACACCCACGAGACGCTGAACGCTTTTGTCTGGGGACCGGATGGCTGGCTGTACGGCTGTCACGGAGTATTCACTCACTCGAAGGTTGGCAGACCCGGGGCCACCGACGAGCAACGTCAGGGCCTGAACGCGGGCGTCTGGCGATATCATCCGACAAAGGACGTTTTCGAAGTGTTCGCACACGGCACCAGCAATCCGTGGGGAGTGGACTTCAATGACAACGGCCAGGCGTTCATCACCGCGTGTGTCATTCCGCATCTGTGGCACATGGTTCAGGGGGGGCGTTACCACCGGCAGGGCGGTCAGCACTTCAATGCACATACCTACGACGACATCAAGACAATTGCTGATCACGCGCACTACGTCGGAAACATTCGTGACCACGCGTGGTGGGGACACGAACCAAAGGTTGCCGGCGGAACCGCGGAGGCTGGCGGTGGACACGCTCATGCTGGCGCCATGATTTACCTGGGTGACAACTGGCCGGACAAGTACCGCAACCAGATCTTCTTCAGCAATATCCATGGCAATCGCATCAACAACGACCTGCTGGAACCGGTCGAAGGTCGTTCAGGCTATGTCGGCCATCACGGTGACGATTTTCTGTTCGCCAACGACCGCTATTACCGAGGCATCAACCTGCGCTGCGGTCCCGACGGCAGCGTGTACCTGATTGACTGGTACGACAAGAACGCCTGCCACCGCCGAGACCCTGAAATCTGGGACCGCAGCAACGGACGAATTTACAGAATTTCTTATGGAACCCCGGACCAGAAAATCGCCCTGGACACGTCTCAATGGACGGCCGAACAGCTCCTCGCCGCCCACGAGCACAGGAATGACTGGCACGTCCGAATGGCTCGCAAGCGACTGATGGAAATCGGCCCTTCCCCGCAGGTTGTCGACAGTCTGTGGGCCGCTGCCGCAGATACGACCCGTACCGTCGATCGACGCCTGCGCTATCTCTGGACACTGCACGCATTGGACGGCCTGCACGAAACCCAGGCCATACAACTGTTGAAGGACAGTGAAGAGTACATCCGCGCATGGACCATTCAGTTGACGCTCGAAGATCGAAAAGCATCGTCGGAAGTGCAGACAGCGATGACGTCGCTGGCCACCAGCGATCCTTCCGCAGTCGTGCGCATGTACCTTGCCTCGGCTCTGCAGCGACTGCCGTTGCAGCAGCGATGGTCACTGGCCACGGCTTTGGCAGGTCGCGCAGAGGATGTCGATGATCATAATATTCCGTTGCTGTTGTGGTACGGGATTGAACCGCTGGTGCCAACGGACGCCAACCGAGCGACCGCGTTGGCTCTGCAGACGAAGTTTCCGCTGTTGCGGCGTTACATCTTCCGGCGAGCGTCCGCCCAGCAGGACACCATCGCTCCCGTGGTGGCGACGCTGGACCGCGCGGAAGACACGGAAATCCAACAGCTGATTCTGGATGAAATGCTGGCGGCCTTCGAGGGCCGAGTCGACATCCCGATGCCCGGGGCATGGCAGACGGCGTACACAAAACTGTCCAGGGCCGACGACCAGGTTCTCCGCGACAAGGCCGACCAACTGGCAATCATCTTTGGCGATCAGCGGGTGCTGGCTCCAATGCGAAAGCTACTGGGCAATCCGAAACAGGACATCAAACGTCGGCAGCAGGCACTGGATGTTCTTGTTCGGGCACAGGATTCTGAGGCGGGACTTGTGTTGCTGAAAGATTCCGTGCTCAACAACGCGCAACTGCAGGGCGCGGCCATCAGAGCCCTTGGCGCACTTGGCAACGATTCTGTTCCAGGAATTCTGCTGTCGCGCTACGACTCGTTCCCTCCGGCTGCGCGTGCCGATGCGATCAGCACATTTGTGTCGCGGCCGACCTGGACGACTCAGTTGCTGACGTCGATCGGCAAACATCAGATTCCGGCCGGTGATCTGCACGCGTATCACGTGCGGCAGATCCTTGCGTTCAAGAACTCGTCCCTCAGCGACCTGCTCAGGAAACACTGGGGCGACATTCGCGAATCATCAGCCGATCGAAAGGTGCAGATCGCTCAGTGGAAGAAAACACTCAACCCAAAGTTTCTGGCCGCGGCCCACCTTGGCAACGGTCGGCGTGTCTACATGAAGACCTGTCAGAACTGTCACCGGCTGCTGGGCACGGGAGGAGACATCGGTCCGGATATCACGGGGTCCAACCGAGCCAATCTCGATTATATTCTGGACAACATTCTCGACCCCAGTGCAGTTGTCGGAAGAACTTATCAGATGACCGTGGTGGCTTTGTTAAACGGTCAGGTCGTCAGCGGCCTGCTGAAACTTGAAACAGACAGCGCATTGACAATTCAGACCATCAATGACAAGGTCGTCGTGGCGAAGAGCCAGATCGAAGAACGGACGCTCAGCAAGGTATCCATGATGCCGGGGACGCTCTGGCGAAGGAAGACGTGCGGGATCTGATCGCGTATCTCGCCAGCCCGCGACAGGTTGCCCCGTCGGGCCCACCATCCCCGATTGACGCGGCGACCGGCAAAGTCCCGGAAGCACTGGAAGGCGAGAGTCTGAAAATTGTTGAAAAGACAGCCGGCAAAGTCCAAAGCCAGCCAATGGGCGGATTCAAGGCTGGCCGCTGGAGCGGCGCCGATCACCTGTGGTGGACCGGCGCAAAACCCGGTGATCGACTGGCTCTCGCGATTCCGGTTGCAGCAGACGGCACCTACGCGGTGGAGGTGGTTTTCACGAAAGCACGCGATTATGGAATCGTAAAGTTGTCGATTGACGACCGAGTCATTGATCCGGCACTGGACCTGTACAGCGTGCCGGACGTGACCACAACGGGAGTCCTGTCATATCCCGGTGTGACCCTGTCTGCGGGCGAGCATCGGCTCAGTCTTGAAATCACAGGTGCCCATCCCAGAGCCGCCAAAAGCTACATGGTTGGCGTCGACTACATCAGATTGGTGCCTGTGTCGGAACAGTAAGGTCGAAGCGCGGGGCGCTGCCCGCGCGGTTAGACGAACCTGGCGACGCTGGGGAGTTATCCACGAGAACAATCGGGACCTCAACGGGGCGAGTCCCTTCACATGATGCTACCATGTTGCGTTGGGATTCGCGGAAATATTGGGGACTGACATGCTGATAATACGAGCTGCAATTTCGACAGTACTGCTGGCAGTCGGCGGTACGGCGGCGGCGGATGACGCAGTCGTGTTTTCCGGCCCCCAGCCTGGTGAAAAGGTTCCGCCGTTGAAGGTTGTTATGGCCTATACGGAAACGGAAGACGAAGCGATCACCGATTTTTCGCCAGCGGCCTGTGACAAACCAACGTTGCTTGTATTCGTGAACGGCGCCAACCGGCCCGCTGCGCGACTGACGCGAGTACTGATGCACTACTCGCAGATGCGTGCCAATGACGGTTTGGTGGCCGGCGTGGTGTGGCTCAACGACGACCATCATGAAGCCACAGAATATCTGCGGCAGTCAATAAGTTGGTGGGGCACAGGACTACCGCTGGGCGTTTCGGTCGATGGTTCCGAGGGCCCCGGCCGCTATGGGTTGAACCGCAACGTCAACGTCACGGTCCTGGTGGCCGACAGGAACCGCGTGATCGCCAACTTTGCCCTCATTCAGCCCAGTGAGACGGACGCGTCAATGATCCTGGCGGAAGTGGTAAAGCTGGTCGGTGGCGACGTCCCGACTAAGTCAGAGACGATACTGCTGAGCATGCCGACCCGAAAGTTGTCAGACGCAAAATGGCACACGGCACCGCAGGACATCCACTTCCGCCGACTGCTGTGCCGATTGTTGTCCGCCGAGAACAGAAAGGCAGCCGAAGCGTCCGCGCAGGCGATCGAGGATTATGTGCATGGCGATGCGATTCGCACGAACAGCCTTACTCAGGTCGCCGAGTCGCTTGGCAAAGGCCGCACCAGAGTCGGTTCGATTCCTGCCGCCAGATATCTGAAGCTCTGGCGAACGAAGTCGACCGAGGATCAGTAGTCCTGAGCACGCAACCCGTTCAGAATCCGTGAGACAGACAATCCCTGAGCGGCCGCGGTTACTCAGCAACAGGAGGCTCATTTCTGCGGCGTTGATTGCGATCCGGCTGTTCCATCACCGCCTCTTGTGCCTGCGGCAAACCGTTCGCAAGCAAACGGTGCCACACAGCGTCAGGTCCGTAGTGCACGCAGCCTGCGTGCTGATGCACACTGACGAGCCCGCTGGCAGCGGGCACTACGTGTCCGCCACAGTCATGGTGCTCCTGTTGCTGCGCAACGCAGGGTGACCAATCACGAAGACACAATGACTCCCAGAGCCTGCAGCACCGTCCGAGTTTTCGAGGTGTCGGAATACACTTCGGCGTTGATGCCAAAGTTTCGGGCAGCGGTCACGTATTCTTCGATGTCGTCGGTGTAGAAACACTCGTGCGGTGCGCAGTCTGCCTTGCTGAGAGCATCCTCGTAGATTTTGGATTCCGGTTTCAGGACACCAGCCTGGTAGGACGTGGTGAGAGCATCAAAGGCATTCAGGACGTCAAAATTGTCCTGAATGAATTGCAGATGCGTAATACTGGTGTTCGACAGCAGCACCAGCCTTAGCCCCAGTTGCTTCAGTTCTGCCAGCAGGGGAACGATCGACTGATTTAACCGGAAGATGTCTCCGACCGCATACTTCAATGCGTCAAACTCGACAGTCGCTTCAAGTTGACGTTCGAAACCTTCGTGAAATTCACGTTCTGAGATCTCGCCACGTTCAAGCTGCCACTGCAGACCGGAATTCAGCAGAACATCACGAACCCGGTCCTCGGACGCGCCTGACACGGCGGCCGCATTTCGGCACATCGTGTCGTGCGAGAAATACAATAGAACATTGCCCATATCAAACAGGCAGGTCTTGATTGCCATAACAACGCGTCGCCCCGTGACAGCGGAATCTACTCGGATGTGCACGCGACGAACGAACTCCGATACGGGAAAACTCAGCTACGCGCGACCGAGAGAATGCACACCCGTTCAAAAGCACTGGCGAAGCCAGTGGCACACATCAAGTCCGGACAAACGTTGCTTTAGTTGGTGGCGGTACTCTTAGCTTCCGCCGCCTGTTCCTGCAGAAGCGTTTCCACAATGGCAGCCATGTAGGCGTAATCATGCAATCCGACGGACTTCAGACGCACCTTACCATGGTGATCAATAAACATAGTCGTGGGAAACCCTTCAAAGTTGGGCACCTGTGCCATCACTTCATCAGGGATCATGGCACAGGGATAATTCATGCTGTTGTTCGCCATGAAATCCGTCACGATTTTGATGTTAGCTTCCGGGCTGGGCCCCTGTTCCTGGTTCAGGCCAATCATCTGAAACCCGTACTCGCCGTATTTGTCCTGCATCTTAACGAAGGCCGGAATCTCCTGACGGCAGGGCGGACACCACGTGCCCCAGATGTCAACTATACAAACCTGTCCTTTCAGTGCAGCAAGCTTCAGCGGCTTGCCATTGACGTCCGTCAGATCAAAATCAAAGGGGAAGCCTTCGCCTGCAGCGAGTTCCTCTTTGGCGTGTTGAATGAGCTGCTCTTCCTGCTTCTTTTTCAACTCGGCAAACTGAACTTCCCATTCGGCGAGCTTCCCTGCAAATTCCGGCAGTGCCGTGGCCGACGCCAGCTTCTGATCAGCCGGGAGCTTCTCAAGATCGACTTGCCGAGGACCTCGCAAACCGGCCTCGACCGCCTGAGTCAGCGAGTCTAAGGCCTCTTTCGCCTTGCCTTGCCGATCAAGGACGCAGGCCTGATTGTAAAACACGTCAGGAACCAGTCCGAGCAGTTGGGCAGAGAATTCCACATTGGTCGCCAATGCTTTCGCCAGAATTTCCGCGGCACGCACAAATGCCTCGTCAGCGGCATCCTGGTTGCCCAGTTGCTGCTGCATCATTCCGATCTGTTCCAGGGTACCGACGTAATTGCCTAAAGCATCGGAACTCGCAGGACTCGTGTCATAAGCTGTTTTGATCTCCGCGAACTCTTTGGGCAGGTCCGCGAAGTCTTCTGACATTCCAGCGATGACGGGGTCGTCCGCAACGGGTGCGTCACTATTGTCAGACGCAGTCGGTGCGTCGGTTGGTGTCCCCAGCGTATCACTGGCAGGAGCGTCCGACGCCGCAGTATCCGTATCGGATTCACTGCATCCGAAAAACAGGCTGCCGCAAAGCAGAAGCAGGAGAGAGAGCCACGAAAACTTCATCTCGGTCAATCCTTGATGAGCGATTGTTGTTGAAGGACAACGGCAAACGTTTGGGCGATCGACACCGAGCGACCTACGTTGCCAACAGGCTGGGGCAGAATCCGCTCAGACATGCACGCGACAAACGAAACCTGGTGCGGAAGACATTGAATCCCGCGAACCAGAGTGTGCATACCCATTCGGTATTGGCTCCAAGCCGGGGATTCTATCGTATTTGCATAATCTGCCAAGACGAATTGCGGGGACTGAGCGGTTTGGCGGAATTGGTGATCGAGCACACAGACATCGCTGCCGCCGCTGCGTCAATTCAACGGGCAGCTTCTGCAGCGGCGACCGCTAATTCGTCACAGCGTTCGTTTTCCGCGTGCCCGGAATGGCCTTTGACAACCGTGAAGCTCACGTCGTGTTTGGGCAGCAATTCGTCCAGCTGTTTCCAGTACTCGACGTTCAAGACGGGTTTCAGCTGTCTTCCCACCTTTCTTTGCCATCCATTGCGTTTCCAACCGGGCATCCACGACTGGCAGCCCTGAGCGACGTAGGTGCTGTCCGTGATGACCTCCACGTTTGTGCGTCGACTCAGTTGACGGAGTCCTTCGATAACCGCCTGCAATTCCACCACCGCTGAACTCTTTTTCTTTTCCGCTGGCGGGATGGCGCAGGATACAGGCCCAACCGCCGGGACCGGGATTACCACGGCAGGCTCCGTCGGTGAAGATCCGAACGAATGGAAGTGAGTTTTCCACGGAGCTCAATGCCAACCCTATCGCGGCCTGTTCGCAACCAAGTTCAAACTCCGGGTCGGCAATTGTTTGTCCGGTCCCGTTGGTCGCTGAAGTTAACTCAAATACGACATGTTCTTCAGAACAAGTGCGTCTATCGTTCGCGGTACACAATACGACCGCGATTCAGGTCGTAGGGGGACACTTCCACAACAACACGATCGCCTGGCACGATGCGGATAAAGTGTTTGCGCATCTTGCCGGCCACGTGTGCCATCACCAGGTGGCCGTTTTCGAGTTCCACTCGAAACTGAGTGTTTGCGAGGGCCTCGACAACGTTGCCTTCAACCTGAATTGCTTCTTCTTTCGCCATTCTGAGATTGCTTTTCCCTGTCGCGAAACAGACCTGTGTATTGAGTTAAGAAATACGATTTGTGGAAGCGTCCGACCGATTGTCGGATGCGAAACAATGTCCTGTCCCAGTCGGCGGAGCGAGGCTGGAGAGCACCGAATTCTGGTGAAAACCGCCCTGTAAACTCGCGTCGAATACCGGATTGCTCGACAGTTCATACGAAACGATCGCGCCAACTGTCAGCGGAAGGGTGAATCGTTACACTCCTGCAACAGAAACTCAAGTGGGAATTCGGTTTACATCGCGAGTGAGGCACTAATTTCCGGGCAATCGGAAGACCGACACCCCTGTTTTGACCGGGGAATTTCAACAACAACGTTCCAAACCACAGATTTTGGAGTCTTTTGGAAAGACACGTCACCATTTTCTCACGCATCCTTTTCTCTTCCGAGCGTTCCTTAGAATCGGATTGCGTGCCGTCCCGCTGAAATCGAAGATGATTCATCCCTACAGTGAAATTCCGGAACTGTCCGGCAATCGCTCCGCTGGCGGCGTCCTGCGGATCCCTGTCGAACAGGACGTCCCGTTCACCGACCGCGTTCGGGCCATTGTCGACACCTGCGAATTTCAGAGACTCAGACAGGTCACACAGTTGGCACTTGCGTCTCGAGTCTATCCGGGTGCGATTCATAGCCGTTTTGAGCACGCCCTGGGAGTCTATCACAACGCATTGCAGTACCTGTGGCAACTGGGCAACGACCCCAGATTCGCCGCCATCGTTTCTCCACATGATGCAGAAGTGCTGATCGTGGC
>LWDU01000069.1_pt1 | contig 32228 bp, 15 predicted proteins | sample 727161 | NCBI WGS metagenome assembly LWDU01 (sample SAMN04566230, study PRJNA314399) | hydrothermal vent metagenome | isolation source: deep sea hydrothermal plume seawater | place: Mexico: Gulf of California, Guaymas Basin | collected 2004-07-11 | reverse complement strand
GTGTCAGTGCCCTTAACAACCTCACCTACTGCAGCATCTCCTGCTGAAGGTACGTCGAGTGCAGCAGCTGTTCCAGCGTCTGTGACATCAGTAAGCACGTGCGTATGCGATGCTAAGGCTGCACCAATTCCGCCAGGAGTAACAGCACCACTGACTAGTTCAGTCACATGACCATTACCATCTAAAGTAATATCTTGCACATAATATGGATCATTGTTGTTCATACTGCTTGCAGCAGCAATAGGAGGGTGAGCAGTTAGGTAAGGTACATTGTTAACGAATATATCTACGTTATCACCTGATTTAGGTAGAGTTTCATCAGTAACAGCAGCATCTAACTGAGCAAAAGTACCAGCAACAATATTTCCAATAGAAACACCATGAGGGTTTTGATTTGAAAGCTGAGAATGTGTATATGCAGTATTCCAGTTAGTACTAGCATCAGTAATAAAAGTTACACTTCCAGCACCATCAGATTTTACAATTTTAGTGTTGCTTGCAGCATCAAAAACACCTGACTTGAAGTACTGTGGATGATCATCATCTAGTAGACTGGCGCTGTTCAATTGACCATGGTCTATACTGCCTGGAACTACATTACCAGAAGCGACCGTTGCTACATGTCCGAATGCATCAAATGATATATCTTGTATGAAGGTATTTCCTTCATTATTTTGATCCGGAGCTACTGGAGTAACAGTAGGGTGTGTAGTTAAATACCCAATAGTTCCATGATTGCCCCAGCCATATGCTGTATTCCATTGCCCTATATTAGCTGCATCTGCAGCATTGATAGTAACAGTGCCATCCCCATCGGAGATGACTATGCCGGCACTGCTAAAGTATCCCGATGGGGCATACTGGGGATGATCAGCAACATCCCCTAGGCCACCCAATGAACCATGGTCTATACTGCCTGGAACTACAGAAGCTTGACCAACAGTAGCTACGTGTCCATGTGTATTAAACGTCATTGTAGAAATAAATTGGTTAGGAAGAGCAGATATATTGTCAGGAGCGGTAAAATTACCACCTATAATATTTCCGTGATTTATTTGATTTTCATCAAAAGAAATGACTAGATCACCATCAGTGACGTTAGTAGCAATAAAATCATCATTGGTTATAATCCCCGGAACCGGATATGTAGTACCATCTATGACACCTACATCTCCTGAAACACCAGTCATACCGCTAGCAGCAACACCAGCTTCTCCACCATCACCAAGAGTATCAGCAACATATCCAATGAATATCTGTGGAGTAGATATAGTATTACAGAATCTATCAAATACTTGGTTTACTACTATAGTATTAGATCCCGGAGAAACAGTCTGGCCGGATATATCTACAAACAAGCTCAGTCCATCAGCTGAAAGAGTTGTACCACTGGTAACATCAACTCCATTGGCCAGTATATTCCCGGGTCTGGTCATACAGGCCAGGTCAACTTGATGTGTAAACGTAAGCATTACCGTGGTAGGTAGAGCTCCAGAGTCTACCAGTGCAGCATATTGTGGGAATGAATTATCTAATGCGGGTATAGGTCTCTCAAAATACAATATATATAGTGTTAAACTCTGCTGATTGATGTTAACCAGCGATTGCGCTATGACATCTTTGTATTTTACTCCTACTGAGTTTAGATAAGCTGCAAGTCTGTTCTGTACATTTGCGTATCTGGGTATAGAGACCTCTAATACACCTAGATATCCTTGTCTTTTAACTACAGGAGGGTGATCTTCTCCTCTATCGTGAAAAGATGCCGCACCTATGGTATAGGATATTGCACGTATACCTAGTCCTTGATCAGACAGAGCATTACCGGCTCTGTCAGACACTGATACAATCTCAAGAGTTTTAACTCCTGCGATATTGTATCCAGCAATACTACCTACATCAATATTAAGTATATACTCATCTACTGACAGTAGATTCGCAGCTACATCCGTCTGATTATACTTAACAGACCCTAATTTTATAGACCCGGGATTTATCTTATTATTAAATACTATAGAAACTTTGGCAGGAGCTGCACCTGTAGAAAATGCTCCTCCGTTAGGAGGGAATATGCTTTCTGGGTAAAATTCATTCTCTTGTACAGATAATCTAAGAGCTACGTTCTTCTCTTGATCATTACCTATAGCTTCAAACTTTATAATTTTTGTAGAGTCTACCGGACTCTCTCTACTGGTAAGAGAGGATAGAATCCGTTTAAATCCAGATAGACTACTGGGGTTACCTGGGTCATGATTATAGAAGTATTCTACTATAGGCATATCTAGCCAACCGCAAAATCAACCTGCACAGTCAGCTTGGTGACATTGGTAGCCGCCTTGACGTCCAGTATTAGAGAACTGGTATTAGAAAGTGCGGCACCCGTGTCAGGGCCCTTTAACTGCCATGCACCTGACGCTCCTGTAAGGTCGGCCGTTAATATTTCTGTTGTATCATTAAGGAAGTTGGCTGTGAGTCCATCTCCAGAATATATGACCTTTACTTCACCTATAGTAACATCTGTTCCAGGTCTCAATAGATAGAATTGTCCGGTTTCTATATTAGTTGAACTGCTAAATATATTTGAAACGTTATGTGTGAGTATCCTTGAGTTAAGGCTGGCATTATTCGACTCTAAATCAGTGATGTCAGATTTAACAGCAACAATAGAATTCTCGTTTGTTTGTATACGAGTCTCCTGTAGTTTACTAAGCGCCAATAGCTCCGCTTTAGCAGCCTTAAGGTCTATCTGCTTTTGCTTAGCGGATAGAAGACTATCTATATCGGGATTAGTGTATGGATCTGCCACTTTTAATCCTTATCATCATGATCTTCATCATGATCTTTCTTTTTCTTTTTCTTTTTTCTTCTTACAATTTTTTCTAGTATTGATTTACTACACTTCTTTTTTTTATGTGTAAAATTTGATTCCACTACTAGTGGTGTAGCTGCCTTCTTCTTTTTAGGAAGACCTAGCACCTTTCTTATCAACATATGCAATGCTGAGAAAATTGATCTAATCGGGTTTGCCATTCTTCTTCCTCTTTTTCTGTTGACTCTTCTTTTTGCTAGAAGCTTTTTTTGTCCTAGAAGCTTTTGTTTTTTTACTAGAGTATGTTCCTGGACCCCACGGCATCCTTACCTCCTATTTTTACGATACACTGTATTGAAGACCTATTGAGTTAAGCACAGGGGTAGTACCTGCAAAGAAGTTACTGCTGACAGATGCAGTTTCTATGTAATTAAGAGTAGTAATAACATATAGATCTGAACTGCCCCCACCTAAGTCTATCGGTTGCACAAGACTTTGTGGGCTAGAGTTTATGCTAGAGTCCCACTTTATCTGAGTGCCGTCTGTATTTGTTGCAATTTTAAACCGCATGTTATCTATATCTTTAGTATAATCAGGAGTAGTTTCAAAGATATGCAGACCTTTAAATTTCTTATTGGCAGGACAAGTAAATTTTGTTATGAATGTATGGTTATCACCGAGAGAAGCTGTAGCAGAATATGTTTTATCGAACTCTGACAGCTGGAGGCCTAGCTCTTGCAGGCCATAGCTAAAGACTTTTCGGCCGTTCTCTTCATACCAATTTCTCTGCCTAAGTCTTATCTTTATCCTTTGTACAGATTGGGTAGAGAAGAAGAATCTGGAGTCGCGTGCATTGTCTAACGGATTCTTTAGAAGCTCAGTTGGAAAAATGGGATATGAATTTCCTGGCGCACTAAAACCACTAGATAGATCCGCGCTTATACCCAAGTCGAACACATCTACCTGCGACACAGGATATGGCCTGATGTATAGGGCATTCGCTTCAGTGTTAGCCTGGTCAGGTATCCTGACAGTGAGTTCTACCTGTACTTCTTCAACATCGCTATCTAAATCGAACTCTACTTTTCTTTGCCAATAGCTTTGATTGTCTCCATTGAATGCATTCTCTGGATTACCTTGAGATAGTTTTACATAGCCGGATTCATAGTCTACAGGGCCTATAACAGATGTTACGTCTATCTGGATAGACTGAGATATAGGCACAATACTGCCAGAAATTATGCTATTTGTATAAAACTTATTCTCTACTGCATTTATAGGCACAGTTGCCTGATCAAATAGTGTATTAATCCTGGGTTTTGTAGATTGATTGGTTCCCGGAAAAGTGATACCAGTCAGGTCTGTCATGGACTTGAACGCTTTTATACGTAAGTTCTGTGCAGCTCTAATGGCTCTGTCAAAGGACTCCTGGTCCTCGAGCTGGGCCACTCTCTTCTTTAAGTTAGAAATTTCCCTTATAGCTGTGTTTAATACGTCAAGAGTAGAGCTCTCATTGACATTTACCTGGTTCACAGTATTTTGCAGGTCTGCGATTGTAGAGTCCACAAACTTATTTATATCAGAACTATTTATTCTACCGTTCTGAGGTATTCTCATTCGTTCTGTTGTTAAATGTACTGACATTTTAGCCTATTCTAGCATTATACCTAAAGACCTTAGGCGTGACTCCACCGTCAGCTACCCTGTCTTTTAGCATAGTAATTTTAACCATGATTTTTCTTGCTTCTACTTGACCAGGTATCTCATATTGATACTTCAGAAGAAAATCTTCTGAAGTCTGTTCTGCGAAGGTTACTTGTTCTGTATTATCATCTATTATCGCTTGGTAGTTATACAATTCTGCCGTTAATCCAGGCTGAAAATTAAGCACGATCTTACCATTTACTATCGCGAAATGATCATGATTAGTCCTAAGCACTGAATTCTTAAGAAAATCGTAAGTCACCTCGCTCATTGCCACACGTGTCGATTGGAGGTCAACGAAGTACTTTCCTCCCCTTACAAATATATAATCTCCAGATATATCCTTTAGCTCTATCACTTTCTTAATCGCAGCAGTTGAAAAGACTGCAGGATCCCTAGATTTTACAATAATTTGGTGCCATCCTCTAGGTATAAATGGAGTCTCAGTCGAGTTAGATAGATCAGTTGTGAACTGTGGGGAATTTATTATGAATTTCTCCCCAACCACTAAATCTAGCAATAACGTGTTATATTCAATCTTTACTGGTTCGAGAGAAGGCTGATACACCCAAACAGAATAGGTATGGAGGTCGGTTGGAGTCTCTTTATAGTAAAAATCGATGTATACTGCTAAATCTCCTTGACTAGGCAGTATATCGCCAGAAGGGATCCTTGTGATAGAGCCTTTGCTAATGTTTATGCTATAATCGGGACCTTGGTTATAAATTTTTTCATCATCTGGAGCACCAAATTTGCTAGTAACCTTTATCGTTGGTCTGATTACAGCATTTTTACCTTTGGGTATAAATCTATATACAGCCTCTACTTGTTCATCTGATCTTATATTCATAAGAGATTTCATATATATATTATTATCTCTTATCCCAGAAACTCTTCTAGTTATATCTGGATCTATATTATAGTTGATAGATACAGTCTGGCCGCTAGCATCGATGCTACTGCCACTATCGGTTATTCTTATTCCACCATCGAATAATCCTTCAAGATCTGTAGTCAAGATATAGTCTGTATCGCGTTCATATGTCAAACTCTGCCCAGAGTTAGGTCCGCTAGACTGTACTCCAGTTTCTCTTACAGTAGGTTCATTAGTTAGAGAGACTAAGGGGAAATCAGATAAAGTACTGACGTTAAATCCGCTAAGAGTCAACTCTTCTCCAGCTATACTCATCTGGCTGCCATATCGGTTTAGTTTATATATCGCATAATCTGGCCTAGGATCGATTATGGGATTTATGTCTAAATCTGGATATAAACTCATAGATTGAGGCTTATAGTCTATTAAATTAGTAACTGTCATCTTTGTTTTGATCTGGTCGCCTATACCTCCGCCGGGATACACCTCGTATCCTGAATCTATAGCGGCAGATTCACTTAATACAGTATATATGTTTTGGAAATCTCCTCCATTGAAGGATATATAAGAGTTTTTAACTTGCCTAAGTACCACATCCTCATTTATGTTCCTGTTCCATCTACCGTAGCCTCTGAAAAGTTGGGCAGTACTGAATATGTTACTATCTCCACTATCTATGCCTATTGGCAGTGCATAGAAATCTGTTCCCCTGAATGTTCCAGTGGAAATAAGACCAGATGGGGAATGTATATCTCTTGACTTATAGGCTCCATTCCTAAATTCTATAGTTCTTTTCCCAGGTATATCGCTTGATTTATTAGAAGGTACTACGAGCTGCCAATCGCCTATCTTGTTACTAGAAGAGTCAGCCAAACAGACATAATAGTTTATGCTACATGCAGTAGGTATAGTTTCTGACGAAGTGAGGGACACTCTATTGATATTTCTAGCGAGACCTTTAGGTTTTAACACCTTAGAGATATATTGTCCTTCAGTAGCGGTACCTAGTGAGTAGAAGCCTACGTGCTTAAGGCCAAACATATAGATGAAGTTTCCATTTTGGTCTTCTTCATCGTATTCTTGTTTCGTTATAATAAATCTAACTTTTTCTACTTGAGTAGAAGGAAAATCCATATTATATGTCTTAGATTCTTGCTCAATCGATACGGATTCCGGTGTCTGTGGAAATATTATATAGTTGATATCATCAACCGTGTATTGCATTTGAACCTGCATGGGCTTACCGGAGTGTGGTATCAGTTGCACTCTAGTGATGCTAAATACGCTGTCAGAAATGGCTGATAGCGGGATATCAAATTGTATAGCGATAGGGCCCGGAGTACTGGTAACAACATCGTATCTCCATGGAGAATAGATATCAGAGAATGCATTTCCAAATCCAGCAGCAGGTCCATGATTAGATGAAACCACATCTCTGGAAACTATAACTGGCCAGGAGTCTTTCTCATATAAATGATTTAGCTTTATCTTTGACCCAGCAAGGTTGCTATATGGCAAGGATAGGCATCCTTCACGGACATCGACTATATCTTTTGTACTGAGGTTTAGATTTGTCTTGGCTGTGGACTGAAAATTATCAAAGACCCCAAAAAAGTTGCCGTTCGCGTTATCTATAATAAATAACAAATTATCTAAATAATCAATTATCTCATTCATCTGCTGAGATTGAGCCCTATATGAAAGATCAAACGTATTCAGTTTCATTAGCGTATTTGCTACTATATCCGTGATTTCATCATAGGCAATATCTATGTCAAACTCGAATCTCTCAAAAAAGCTATTGTAATGATCTATATTAAATACTCGTTTTCTTTCTTGAGGCTTATATCTCAATGTAGGTAGCCCATAGCTATCGCCAAGGATCTCTCCTATCTTATTCTGAAGGGTGCTAGTATCTAACAGCTTACCATCTTGCATCTGCATTAATGATAGGTCAGCTATTAGCTTAGTTATTTGTTTTTTAGATAATGACATGATTAACCCCTAGATAGACTGGTCTTAGGGACTAGTTTTACGCGATATTTTTTGAGCACAGGTGTGTAATACTCGGGATTAGCTAACGACGGATCGTTTTTCATCACAGCCTTTAGTCTGACTTGTTTAGCAGGCAGCTCTGTCGTAATAGCCTTTATGGTAGTAGATCCTCCAGGCCCTGAGGTTTCAAAATTCACAGTAAGTATCTCCGGGACTACATTACCCTCGTTAGAGTACAGAGTTGGATGTCCTGTAGGATTTATACGGTGCCAATCTCCGTCATTGAAAGAGATATAATATTCTATATATCTCGTTTCAGGACTGAATTCGGCTGGGATCTCTTCGACTACCTCTAGTTGAGCTTTTATAATCTCTTTAGGAGTAGAAAATCTTTTGCTTACTAGTTCAGAAGTCGGAGAAAATTTATAGTTAAACACAGATAGTTCTCTAACTCCTATAGCGTATCTCACCTTATCATAGTTCACTTCTAGCCATTGTTTTGCAATACTCCAACCGCTATCATCGTGTGTAGTAGTCGTTTTAACACTTGTTTTTGAACCAAATAAAGAAGAAAGAATAGCAGCGACTATAGCAACCGGGGCAGCAACAATGGCTAGGCCCGTAAGTGCTGCTGCACCGGCAGCAGCAGCACCTCCGGCCCCCGCCGCTAGAGCTGCTCCCCCTATTCCAGCTCCCCCTGTGCTAGACCCCGAGACGCCTGCAGAATGAGAACCTGCAGCTGATTCTGGACTGAAATCATCTACTGTACTATTATTACTATATATAGCTATAGTCTGAAGATAGTTCAGCTTGACAACTCTAGATATAAGGGTTTTACTTTTAGTTGTTGTATTCGTATCTTTAGTAGACCCGTACCACTTTTTTTTCCGTTTTCTTACATGTACTGTAGTGTCAATCTCTCTTATCATTTGAACAGAGAGTCTTTGATAAAGTGCAGGTACAGGCACTTTTTGTATTATTTTTAATCTTACGTATCTAGCGAATGTCATTGGAAAGCTGAATACGCCTTTACCACGGAAAGAATACCTATCGGGAGCTAGTATTTGTGCGGCGATATCCGCCTGTAGCTCCTCGTTGGCTTCATCTGTTAAAACATTAGCGAATCTATGCTTGTACATGCCTGGAATAGTTTTGAACCCCTCAGATTCTGTGCCTGCAGTAGACACATCAGTTATTTCCATCCAAGCTGTTTCACCAAAGTTGATAGGCTGAAGGCTTACCCAGCTAACAGGCTTTACTTGACCTAGATCTATCGTAATCTGTATCTCAAAATCTTCATTATCTGTTTGAATAGCTAAATCTCTAAGCTCGTCTAAGGAAAACTCTTCTGTACCTGGAGTTTGCTCAATTTTCTTGACGTATTCAGCTTCCCAGAATGATGCACTGCTCTCATCAAACATTCTTCTTCTTACTGCATTTTTCTCTGCCTCGCTGGCACCTCTATCAAACAACAGCAGGTCTTGAGCGCGCATAGCAGTACCGGGGATGTAACCATCTTGCTGTGTGGGGTCGAAAGGCTCATTTGTTGTATTGATTGTTTGGGTTGAATTTAGTTGCTCATCAGATATCCTGAATGGCCTCTCATCAAGATGCCATTGGCCACCCTCTGGTCTAGCTTGACCCATGAAATTGTAGAAATTACCCTCGTAATATCTATTAACATTATCTGTTCTTGGAATACCCCCGACTATTCCAATCGTAGGCGGCGCGGGTTGTGGCGCAGGCGTTCCTCCAGGTGCTGTTCCTACTCCTGCGACTGTAGCGTTGCTTTGGCTGCCAAACCATCCACCGGAGCCACCAAGTCCGGAATTCTGACCAGGTATAGTTATTCCAAGGCTACCGACAATGCCACCGAGTAGTCCTAACGGTGTTGGCGGAAGTGCAGTTGGAGTACCTACTGCACCTCCAACAACAGCCCCAGCAGCAGGCGCAGCAGCAGGCGCAGCAGTAGGCGCAGTAGCTGATTCATTTACATAGAATCCCCCATTATCTGTTAGTATACTTGAAGGAGCGAGAGGTTCACAAGTGACTTTAGTTCCACCACCAACTAGATTGACGGATTCAATTCTATTTAAAGTAACAAGACCATCTGCTGTTCTGACATCTGCGCTTGGTGCGGATAGGGCGAAAGCACCATCTACCTTTTTAATACTTTGAAAATCATCACCAACGACAAGTACCTCTTGACCAAGCTGACCTTGGAATAGCCTGACGTCAGTTATCTTAGATAGCGCAACTTCGCTGCGGTTCTCTAATTCTTTACCCATCTGTCTGGCGGCGTTATAAGACCCTATTACAATTGGTTTTATAGCATTAGTCTCATCGGTACATATAGATAAGTCTTCCATCGCATCTAATATGGTGTCATTGTATTTTTCAGCTACTACGACATCTCCTCTAGTCAAAGGAGAGAACTGAAATCTAGGAGATTTAGCTTTAGTAAAGAACCTTTTAAACTCTATAAACAGATCTGTTAGTATATCGAATATACTCCCACGATCTCTTTCGGAGTTTCTCCTGACAATACGGTCAAATAGCGCCGCAATCTTATTCTTGGTTATCCTAGAGCGGTTTGGGTTCTTGAATCTCATAGCTTTGTATTCTTTATCTTTATTTTGATGTTATCTACTTTAGGGGTTATGTCTGTGACAACACTTACATTGCATCTCATAGTTATATTGACCTTTACGTACTGTGTAAGCCACCTATAAAATACTTTTATATTACTTTGTTTAATTGGCTTACTAAAATATATGAATGGTCCTGCTTGGATATATTGATATTCGAGTCCAACAGCATTGTCGTCTACAAATGCGGGGTTCTCTAGTTTTTCAAAATCCGTGAGATTGAATGCTTTGACGTCATTGACAAACACTCGTGTCGGCTCATAGGTATTATCCTGAAAATAGAATCTTCGGCCATCGACATAGTAGGACTGGCCAGCTTGGTACTCAGTAGAGCTATTAGTAGATCCCGCATAGTTGCTAGCTAGAATCATGCTTGTGGCGTTTGTTATGGATTCTATCTGGTATGTTTCAGTTTCATTTTTGACGCGGAAATAATTAGTTACTCCGATAGATGTGTCTATGTTAGATGTAAAATCTGTTAGGTATCCAGTTACCGCGGTATCGCTGTTAGTAGTAGCGACTGTTCCAGCCATGTAGTTTGGTTTTGTAGGCTCGAATATCCATTTATCGGACTCTCCATCTAGCTTAGTCCAAGACGATGCATTATTTATTATCTCGTATTCGGTGTATGGGTAGTACGAAAGTCTTATCGCATTGTTTGTATTGGTTTCTGTGAATGTTTCACCATCACTAAACTCTTTTGAGTCAAACACCTTTAGTGCGTTGACTGTAACCGCAGATGGCAACACCCAGTAGTCGATAGTATATATGGCATTAGAATCAAAATTGTTTACAATAGTGAGTTTACCGAAGCTGCCCGATGTGTCGAATGTATACTCGGACAGTGGGATTCCTATGCCGTTTTTCCGAATAACTACGGCAGAGCCCTGCAGGGGTTTAAATCTAGTGTAACCATACTCATCTGCTCTAGGTATTTTTAAGTACTCATCCTTAACTTTATACCCAGAAATACCTTGTACGGTGCTAATCCTAGGTGCGCTATCTGGTAATATAGGAATTCTTGTGTTGTCTGCAAATTCAAGTTCGTACTCTATGGAGGTTCTATTAAATTTAGTGTATCCATCATTAAATTCAGGATGAATCTCTGTAGCTTCTAGTTGGATCTCAGTGATAGTAGCATTCGAGTTGAATTTTGGTGATTCATAGTATGATACTGGCTGGTATCGTACATATGATATATCTATAGATCGTATCCCATATATATATTCAAACTTCTTTACTTCTATGGTTTCTGGAGTATTAGGTTTATCCGGTTGATCAGATCCCATTAGCGATGCAATTGACTTGCTTTTAGGAAGAGCTATCTTATGCAATATACTAGTCATAGCATCAGTAAAATTTTGCATATTTTTATACTGATCTTTTTGTTTTACATCTTGAAAATGCATGTATCTTATCTCTTCAGATACCATATGGACTGCATTTAGGAAGGCTAATTTTTCTGGCTCAGCTTTTATAACTCCATAATTCATATCGTCTAATTTAAAATCAAACATAGAATCGTCATATTCTGATTGAGCTATCTGGCTCCATATCATTTGGTTATGGACTATGTTTGCTGGTAAATGGTATATGTTTTTATCATAGTTTTCTTGCTCAAGTACTATAATAAGATTAGACATAGTAATTGGTCTAAACGATATCTCGTACCAGTCTAGTGTAGGCTCCTTAACTGTAAATCCTGGTACGGTTCTGTACGTACTCTCAGAAGGATTTTGCTTATATGCAAGATCTACTATTCTTACGGGATAAGGAGCAAATGGGAGAATGGATATGTTATTTACTTTACTTGTTTTTGGGAACTGAATCTCTATCTCACCGATCGCGCCATTGGAAGTATAGCTTGTGCCTAATCCGGCATCAGAGGTAGTTTGATAAGTATGTTTAACAACTTCATCTGTAAGAACCAGCTGGGCCCAAAATGTTCTTGGATCATTATCGAGCATATTGTCGGTATCAAATGACTGATCTAAGTTATTAGTTATTCCACCACCAAGATTCTTAATAGTTACTACAGTCTCAGATTCACCCGTTCTCTTGTCTTGGACTCTAGCTCTGCTGCGTTCACCTAGTTCTAATTTTCTTACATTAGTATCAACGATGGCTTTAGGTTGTCTTTTAGTAGCGTTTCTGGCATCAGAAAAATCTATATACTTAAGGTCTTGATACTCAGGATTATCTTTTAAAAATTGGTACTTCTCTATCTCATTCAGGGACTTAACGATTGATGCTTTAGACTGTGTAAAATCTGCTAAATTGGACGCAAATGACGTACTTGCTATTTTATCTACCTGATTTAGCTCAGAATAGAGTGCAAACATGTCTACATATATCTCTTTTTGCGTGTCGTTCCAGTCTTCTGAGCTAATTCTTTGACCAGGTATAGCTTCCCTGAACTTAGTTATAGGTTCAAGAGTTGACTTAGCTATCCTTTTGATCAGGGTAGCTAATAGCTCCTTGGCTTCACCGGAGTTACTTACCATACCCGCTTTAATCTCTGAGTTAATCAGGGACTTGAGCGCGGAACGTCTACCCTTAGATAGAACAGATGATATTTGTTGTAGTAGCTTCATTCAAACTCCAACAGTGTGTCAACACCTAGAGTTACATGTTTGGATATTCGACGCTTGATCTCAGCTATTGTCATTACATCTTTAACTTCTTCTGGTATCTCTGCGATGATTACAGATGATCCTGGGTAAGGCACCCCGTCAGCAAATCCAACATCAGTAACAGAGTACATGTTTTTATTCTTTTGCAAGCTGCTACTGTACTCTGCATCTTTTATTCCACCACCTCTGGTACGTGTATCTAGTATATTTGTATCTTCTACGGTATTAGTCTGTCTGATATGGTATCCACCAAGGATAAGTATCGGCTCATTTTCAGCAGGCAAAGAAACTATCGCGTCTAATAGGTTGTTAGATATCTTATGATAGATAGACTTACCTCGAGATATCCCATCTGGATGAACCTCTGTTGGTTTCAAGTATATAAGTACATATCTGCCAGCTACGCCTGGGTTCTGTTCTATGGCCGGGTTCAGATTTATCTTATCATATACATACGAGATATCTTTATACGTATATTCTACAAAGACTTCAGAATTTTGAGGTAGCTCTTCTTTAAGATATATGAAGCCGTTTTGCTCGTCTACATCTTCTATCATGTCATATAAAGGTACACCGCCATCTACAGATATATCTATATTACTATCTCTATAGTATAGTGGTTTATCTCTCAGTATTATTTTTTTTCTATCTGAGAATAGTCCTTTATCTGCACCTAGCTTATACGGGCGGCCATAGACAGGATGCCAGAGTTGGTTTTCATACTCCGGTACACTGAATATATAGTTTTTACCACCGTGAGATTTAGAGATTGTTCCTATATCGATTCTTGGATACCATGGTGCGGTTCTATCGCTGTCACTTACTCCGTCTATTCGTATTCTAGTTTCTTCTTCGTACCTAACTACATGTCTTTTTAGATCTATAAAGTAGCCACCCTCATAGTTGGGAGCAGAGGTATTAGTCACCAGTTCACCAGTATCTAAATTTAGTGCCTCGTTCAAAGCTACTGCTTTAAATGGGAGGTTAGAGACATTGATGTCTCTTTGAAAATCTCTTATATTTTTATCAGTGTACATTATCTCTATTGTTTTGGCCGGAGACATCTGCTCCAGGACAACACTGGTGTCAGTACCAGAGATACTAAAATCTGTACCAAAAGTACCAGAATTAGAGTGATAGATAATAAGCCCTCGGGACTTATCTCTTTTCTCCACATAGTGGACTGGTATCTTTTGGTGCGGGTCTGAAAATCTGGTCATGTTATCCTGTATTTATGTACAAATCGTAAATGCCATTGGAATTGATCTGGGCAGAATATGTATCCTGACCAGTATCGGTGCTTCTCTGTATTATCGGCTGAGGATTAATTATTTCCCTTTTCCCAGGTATTAACTTGTATGAATTCGCGCTATCTGATGCATTATATTCTACAAAGATAGACTTCCCTGATAAAGATAAAAAGTGACTATATATAACAACTGCGAAATTACCTGCAGGAAGATCATTATTATAGAAGTCCTTTGAAGATACTTCTATGTCGTAAGGGTACTGGGCTATATCTAGCTCAGTACCATTTTCTGAGACTATCCTTATCTCAGGCTTTAGTACATCTAGATCTGATACTAAGATCCCGGATTTGTTGAGATAGTACCTACCTCTGCCCACTAGGTACTTATAGAATAAGGGGTACGGCGCTTCCAGATCTCTTCCAACAGCGGATCTATTAGATATTACTATGTCTTTAGTATCTATCTGGTTAGGATAATATAGTTGATCACCAACTCCAGATTGATTTTGGAGTGAGAACTTACCACGGAGATGGTTAGAGATATTAGCCGACTCCATATCTGAAAGATCTATAACTGATATATTATTATCTGCATCTAGATCAGGTGTATTTATCTTTGCTAAGTTCACACTACCATCAGGCACGGTAGGAGCTATTCTGAATGGAGACTTTGTCTCACACACAACAGCTGCTATTCCACTAGATATAATGGTCCTATCAAATGAATTTGTATACTTATATGGCCTATCGCTGGATATCTTATATGAACCAAAGTCTACATATAGGTGAGTATCCCCTGCGGTTCCCTCAGGCATGACAGCATAGGCGACTCGCGGACTAGTAGCTAGTACTCTTCCTGTATTCAATTTGGATCCCCCGACATATACATTTAGAGGAGGATCTGATTTGATAGTGTCTGTCTGACTCCAGTCAGAGAAGGTAGAGCTATCTAATAGACCTTCTATCACAGTTAGTTCATCTATTGATCCGACACAGCTAGCAGCTATCTCTATCCCAGATCTAGCTGTTCCATTCATATAACTGTTTATAACAGCACCAGTATATTCTTCATAGGTTCCTGCAACCCAGGTTCTAACTGAAGTAGTCGTAGGATCTATTGCGACACCACAAGACCTATATGTATTGGTTCCTGCATATGCAGAAGTATGAGAATAAGATAGATTAGGTGAAGCACCACCGTTATATACGTCTACATATAGGTAACCACCGGTATCAATACCTATGTCATAACCTCTATCGGTTGTTGAAACATATCTGATTATACTAGATTTTTGACTTGGGTTTCTATAGCCTCCAAATTTGAAGAACACAGACATGGGTTGCTCTGTTGCTGTAGACATTCCAGTAGAGAATGGTACAAGCATTCCGCCATATATCTCTGATCCATTATTTAAGAACGATCTAGCAAAGTGAGTAGCTGACCCTATGACGCCAGATTCACCTCTAATAGTAATCCTTCTTTTTGCGTGAGGTATTATCGCTTCATTATTAGTTCCGCCCCAGAACTCCACATCATCTACAATAGGACCAGCTGGTTCATTGAAATGAAGAAGTGTCTGTGTTTTCCAATCACTAGCACTGCCTACTCCAGTATATGCTGGTATCTCATATATGTTTCTGAAGAATGGATCTACGATACCAGCAGATTGTGCATAATTAGATAGGCTAGCAGCGGAAGTCTCTATCCTTAATTCATCTACTTTCATATGCGCAGGACTACCAAGAGCACCATCACAGCCTATGTATATATTGCTATGTTGGTTTACAAGAATATGATTTGTACTCGAAGATCTGGTAAGTGCATTTAGTTCTCCATCAATCGAGGCACTATAATAGGTACCTCTCCTAGACATGCTTATCAATCTTTCTTTATTGAGTGGCACTGGCCAGTTACCTGTCGCAGAGACAGAACCAGCTAGTAATATTGGATATCCTTTATTATTAAGAGATAGTTTTATCTCTTGAGCGCCAGTAACATGGAATATTGTTTCATCGTTAGACAGATTATATGCCAATAGATTGGCATAAAAATCTATGGTCCAATCATTCGTTCCAAGAGTGTGGCTACTAATTGTTGACGATATCTTAAATACACCAGTGGATATGTCATGCAATTGTATATTAGATACACTGAATTCTGTTTTGTCTGGTGCAATATCCTGTGTAGACATCCATGATATTTTGTTATCAAGATCATTGTCGAAATTCTCAATTAAGAGCTCAACTTCTTTTACGCCCTTATAATCAAAGTTGGTGAAATAAGATGTATTCGATAGTGAGCCATCATCATGTACAACTTTAATCGCACCAAAAGAAATATCTAAATGGAACTTGAGAAGCTTATCTCCATCAGAGCCTGTGATGTCTGTTATTGCAAAGCCATCAGATAGCCCAGTAGAATGAGCCTTAACTACTTGAGCATTATATGGAGTACCGGTAAGATTGTCCGCTGCGATATCTAGGTAATGTGTGCCAGCGGAAAATTCTATGGTTTCATTAGAGTTAGCAATAATCTCTAGTCCGCTACCAATAAATCCAAAGGCTGTACCAACACCAGTGCTCCCGTCAGGAGCTATATAGCCTGTGACATCTATAAACGTATCTAAGAATGACGTAGCATTGGTCTCTGACACTGCAGAAGTACCAAGCTGAATCTGTTCATTAAAGACTCCCGCTATACCTGATTCGACTGCACCGACAAATACTCCTGATATATCATTCGTAGAGGAATCTGCTAAGTCAGATCCACTATTAAAATGATATAAACCTACAGTGGTAGAGGATGGAATTCTTTCTGATCTTAGGTTATTAGTACTATCCAATTGAATAGCTACTGTATTACCACCGTCTACTCCACCCCAGCTAGGCTCTAATATTATTTTAGATTTGTCTGAGGAGGACTTGATCGTGATGCGATCGACTCGCGGAGGTTCTGCAGTCCCATCTGTAGACGCTTGGCTTATATAGAATCTTAATTTATCTGTACCATCCCCTGCTGTAGGTATTCCATTGATTAGTATCTCTTGGTTAGGTACACTGGTGATAGTTGTGTACGATCCATAGTCTGTCCAATTGGCGGTCACGCTGCTCTTATACTGTGGCTTTATCTTAGTCAGTCCGTTGCCGGTCTCTATTTCACTAACTACATAAATGGCGTTATACTTTGTAAGGCCAAGGCTAGGAGCATATTCTGGAGTAATGGCGGTTTGTTCTCCAGTAGAGTATATGCCTGAAGCAATTGAATCCTCATCAAGATACATTCCTGACGCGGATTGATATATATAATCAACTAATGTTTTACCTATAGTTTCTGGAGAAGTTGTATCGCTGCCAGTATCGAATGCACCTAGCTGTAATTTCTTTGATACTGTTGCTCCAGTAAACTTATCGATACCAGCGAAAGCACTACCGTCCTGTAGCAATACATAGTAGTCATCTTGTTTGAATCCAAATCTTAGTTTTTGTGGAGCAGCTTCTAGATCTATAGGTATGAAGTCTGTAGCGCCTCTAACTCCTACACCTGAGTCGACAAAGTAGAACTCTATTCGTTGGGCACCATCATCGACCAGCATGCTATGGCCAAGCTTAGTAGACGATGCATCTATTATAGGGACTTGAACTCTAGTTTCAATTGTATATCCAGTAGTATTACTCACAGAATTGAAGTACGAAGTTTCTGTTATATGGAAATACTCAGAGGTAGCAGTAGTCTCAAAGCTCAGGAATGCACCACCTACAGCAAATCTACTAGAAGAATAGCCGTTACTTGTAAATACATTGAACTGACTCTCTAGTACACCTGGAGCAGGAGATATATCGTTCTGGTCAGTCCATGTCGGAGTAACCCATGTGGTCCCCATGTATCCTGTATTAGACGCATTAGATAGTAGCCTTAGTACGCTGCCTACTACGCCTATCTGAGTAGAGTCACTTAGTGTGAATCCATTAGGTTCTGTATCCAGAAACTCTTCAGTAGATAGATGTGTATTAGGAGGAGTAAACATCGTCCGGTGCTTTCACTGTTGTCCAGTCACTATACTGTGAGACTTCATCGTATATGGTCCGATAGGCGACTCTAAAACCGTATTCAACTCCAGAGTTGATAGTCCTCGTAACGACACCATGCTTCCTATCTAAGATGTGCCCGGGAGAAGAGATACTTCCAAATCTTGCCCAACCAAACATAGTACTAACATTGCCAGTATTCTCTTGATACATTTCAATCCTATAGTGGTCTATGTATGGTATCAGACTTTTCCCAGATACAGAACTAAATGGTATTCCTAATTCTACGTAGTAGTAATTATTCTCTTTCAGAACAACTTTACTAATGGGATGAGGCTTTGTATATATCAGAGAATTGACATCTATGCTACTAGTATTTCCATTTGCATCTATAAATGTAAATGAGAACAAAGATACATCTCCGTTACTTACTACAGAGGTATCAACAGTTAGATCATAAACATAGTTAGTGGTAGCTGGACAAAATACTCCTGTATCTGTACTAGAACCAACGACAATACTGGGTGTGCCTATGCATTCAATAGCGCATGTACATTCTTCTGGGAATAAACTTTCTTCAAAAGTAACTCTTATACCATCACCTTGATCAAATCCTGTAAGAGAAAAGGGTGGTGGGGTGTATCCCTTTTCAAAGTTATAGACAGATCCATTTATGCACCCCTCAGAACATTCATCTAGGGGAAGTGGAATGATTGGCATATTTGTAGCACCGACATAAAAATCTGTCATGAACCTAAAATCTCCAGACTAGTACACTCAGGTATAAAGTTTCCATTTAGATCTATAATACCTATTCTGAATACCATTTTGAACATAATTGACTCTGTAGAGAAGAATGATGAAAAATGATTACACATATCAGCCACATAACTATACGTCCCGGGAATAGCGAAGTTCCCATCTCCACTATGCTGAGTATCGGTTTTAAGTGGCACTAGTTCATGCCAGGATCCATCGGTTCCGTTGGTAGTATCTATGGAGAACGAGCACAGATCGTAAACTATCTGGTATCGTTTGTTAGACGGAGCAGTCGTCGGATTACCCGATTCGTCACACATATATATATTCGTAGTTATATCTATGAGGCAAGGATTTGAAGGTCGCTGACATATCTGGACCGTCTCAACTTTCCATTCACTAGTAGCAGATATAATACATTCCCCATCTCCGGGAATAGGAGGAGGTGGTGGAAACGGAGGTGGAGGTGGCGGAGGTGGAGGTAGCTCATCCTCGGGAGGTAGATCTGGTGGAGGTGGAGCATCAGGCGGTGGCGGATCCTCTTCCTCGTCATCCGGTGGAAGTCCTGCTCCACCAGCACCAGCACCGCCACCAATGTCCGGTATAGTCGCCGGCTCCTCGTCGTCTTCTGGCCAGATGATATCGCCATGAGTATTAGGATTAGGAAGGACCTCCGGAAGCACCGGTTCTTCTGGCATTGTATACGGATCAGTAGGTAATAATGCTCCATCGTCGGAATCTAATATATTCGTAACGACAATGTCGTCATACCCTCCTCCGGGGCCTTGAGCACGTATAGTTATTCCATCTCCCGGAAGGCTATCAAACCCAAGGGATGGAGTATCTCCAGGATTAACTTGAGTGATGACACCCTCGTCATTACCACTATACCCATTAGGTGTATCAAATAGCAGGATACCATCCTGCTTAGTACTCACTATAATATTAGAGTTGGTCCTGTTATTGGATAATAGAACTGATCCGTTTAGTATAGGAGTCTGTATGATACCTCCTATATATCCGTCATTATTGGCTATCCCACTAAATATTAAATCGGTTGGATGCTCTAGATTAGTTCCATGCACGACGTAAGAGTAGATAGGATGAACCTTATCTGCTACATCTGTAATCTGTATGTCTATATCTCTTCCTGCTTGAGTTGTAAATTGCAGATGGCAATCATGTGAACCAGGAAATATTTCTACTCCATCTATGTTAAATCTACTCGAAGAAATCCAAGTATCAGTGCCGTCTGTAACTGTGATCTCGGTATCAAGTCCTCCATTCGAAGCTATTTGTGGTATTTTTACTACAAGATCCACTATATCTGAAGTAGCGACCAGCCTACGGTTCTCATGTGGCCTTGGATATATCCTTGTTGAATAAGTCCATACAGGATTATTCGTCATGTCCCCTAGGCTACCCGGTATGAATGGTGATCGTGAGGTGTATCCTTCTACGGTATATCCGTCTGGAGCGATAATTATTGATTCATCGGATGAAACAAGTAATTTATTATTTGAGCTAAATATCATTCCAATGATTCTAGCGGCCCCGGGAGGCATACCAGGAGGAATAGGAGAATTCATAAATGAGTATGTTGATGGAGGAATATTTATCTTGTTATGTGCAAACCATCTGAATGATTGATCCGAAGTCAATATACCTAGTACGACTAAACATCCATGTTCAGTACGATGATTAGATCTATTCACAACTCCTATGCTGGCTAGTGTGACTAGATCAGTATCAACAACCAAGGTATCGTTTACTACCGTATAGGCTTTTAGGGCTACACTTTTATTAGTTATATCGAATATACCATTAAGGATCTCTTCAGATTCAAAGTTGAGGAACGGTCCTACGCCATAGACTATCCCTGCGCCACCATTATATATGATATTAGAATCACTAGCTATATTAAAATCACCGGAAACCGGTACTTCGTAGTCTTGATTCGCATTAGTATGAGCCAGGGGCTCAGTGGATGCTCTTGAAAAGTTTCTTGTATAAAGCGGACCTGCGTTATCTCCAGGTCGCCTATATCCAAGAGATTGAGATCCTTCCGATCTAATACTACTTGATCTATTGGTTAGAAATAGCTCCATGGTAGACGTAGGAGCAGATGCAGCATTTCCGTCTTTAACATTAGCTGATTTCAAAAGTCTGCCATGAGCGTCTATCTTTGACGGAGCTTTCACTGCATGTTTGGCCAGCAGTTCTTTTATATTCTTACCTGGAGTCTTATACGTATATGCATTTATATTTAAAGATCCCGATCCAGCTAGCTCACTCGCATTGAGTAGAGTACGTGTGGGATTAGCACGTCCATCAGCTATAGTGAGCGACGCGCCTAGAGATCTACTCTCTACCTTCGTTGTGAGATACTCAGTTCTCGATCCAACAATATCGCTAAAAGATCCCTGCTGAAATATTTGACTTGAAATAACTGCTGCCCCTGGCTGATTTGGTGTGTTCTCCATAGGTGAGCGGGTAACCATTCCTGGTAGATTCAATAGTCCTTGAACTAAGGAAGCACTTCCTCTTTTTGCTTCCCTGTACTCAGGTATTCGAGCTAATGGTTTTTTGGACGATAGAACGTCTACTCTATTCGGATTGGCAATGCCATTTTTGGGCTTAAGCCCTACCTTAGTTCTTGAGCTATGTCCTATTTGAGGTTTATCACGGGTGTGCATCATGGCTTTTAGGGTATGCCGAGCTCCCGGAATAATACTGTTGGGGATCATGTCTTCTGGAAGAGTAGTGCTGCTACCATCTGCTCCTCCTGGAATGCTGGAATCGCCGCTTTCATCTGCAGTGCCTTCAGAGGAGCTTGGAGGCCCTCCAGACTCCTCGGAGGAGTCTGCCTCCGTACCAGCGCCATCGCCTGCTGCAGCATCTCCACCGCCCCCTGAGGCAGTGTCAAGCGGATCATCATCATCATCTGAAGCTGGTATAAATGGTATCGTTATAGGCGCTATGCAGTAATCAAGTCCACCTAGTACGATGTTACTACTCCCAGATTGACCAGATGCGCCCATTCCTACCTGATCTGTGCGGTAGTCCCAGGCTACTTCTAGCTCTATTTGATCATTGTCGGGCACAACTACAGGAAACGCGTTATACAGATTCAGTATTGTCATCATGTTTGTCTGACCATACCCAGGAAGATACGGCAAATTGTGTGTATATGTGAAGCTAGCATTTTGTATATCCCATATTCCGGGACAAGTTATTAATAGTTTGAACATAAGTAAATTTCTGCTACCCAATGCTTGGCTAGCCTCTGGATAATGGTCAAGGAAGCTATCAAGGTCGGCCGGATTTAACCATACCCAGTCGCCAGTTCCTGTAGTTCCATCGGGGTTATCTGCGGGCGAAGAGGACGCTCCTTCGGGCATGTTCGGCCAATATACATATGTAGTAGGGTGCGAAACACCATCGATAGATTGCCATGCTACAGGTAGATCAGTCCAGTATTGCAGGTAGGCATCAACCACCTGGACACAGGGAGTAGTAGTTCCATAAGTTGAGTTGCCTACTGGCATACTATTCTCCTGCTACTAAGCTAATGACCACGCTACTGTGTTCTTAAACGGAGTATGGGCTACTACTTTCATAGATAGATGTTTAGCCTGTATTCCGGCAACTCTATCTGGTGCAGCAGCTGTTATTTTTAAACTTACTTCTATATCGTAATCGACTATTATATCTCCAGTTATCTGGTCAAGCACCGTTTTATCTATATTGATGATATGGGGATGATCAATCGTAATCCAAGCTAGCCTTCTATTATAGGTAACTTCTATTGATTCATCCTGATTGCCTGAGATAAGGATTTGACCTTTTGTATCATCGTATATGAATTCACCATGTCCAGGTTTGTCTTGATAGCTTAGCGCTAACGTCCTATTGACTGTTGAGCCAGCGGACATTATACATATAATACTACCTATAACTGCATAATCTCCCATATCATATTTTGTAATTCCATTAGAGGATAAGCTTGGAACGATCGTTTGGGTATAGGTGCTTGGGGACTCTAGATTGTATGCTGTAAGATTTTGATCTCTAACAACTATATTTCCGTGATTTATGTTAGAAATCTTATAGTCTATAGGCAGTTTCCCGAAGGCCTTATCCATAGCAGTTCCTGAAGGGAACGTAGTTGTCTGAACCGCTAGAGGCTTATTCCCTCTGTATTGTATGTCGGAAATACTAGGCGCTTCCGTAAATAAGTTGACAGTTCCATTCGGATCAGACTCTACTTCTATTAATTGACCATACTTATCCGGGAAGCCTAGCTCTCTGTGTAGTAACGCGCCTGGATACAGTCCTCTCGATTCTATTAGCTCCATGAAAATTCTCTTAAACGCATATGGGTTATTCTTATCATCCATGATACGTATGCTAGCGAACTCTGGTTCATTACCTTGTATGCAGGACTGTACGCTCGAAGGAGCATCTATCTTGGCTGGACCGGGTATATCGAGATCCCATGTAATGTCATTATCTACATATACTCCTGAATCATGATAGTGAGTTGTTTTAGAAAATTTATTTTTGCCTGAGGTTTTAGCCCAAGGGAGATACTTAAGCCTTCCTGCCTGCCAGAACCAATCAGTTAGTATGGTAGAATTATATGGTGCTACTTCATCAAAGTCAGATGCCGGGACTGGACCAATCTGCAGAAATCCGTTTGTTGAAGAATTTCTGAGAGGAGAAAGTGTGAGGTCTTTAACCTCATAGAAACCAGAATTCGTAGACTCATACTCTACGGTCATATCGGACATATCTGGTATACGATTATACCGAGTAGGTTCAATTCCCTTTTCAAATTGTAGACAGTCTATCCCTATAGGATTGCCAGTTTCAGAGTATATTCTAAACTGTATTTTTCTTGTATTAGTATCTATCGATATCAAGCCTGTATCTATCTTTGATAATGCAGTAGTATCTGTCGGCACAGTAGTTACATAAGATGCTACGGGGTATGATTCTCCTAAGTTTCCTATCCCTACACCAAGCCTCTGCCACGGAGAAGCAAGAGATGTAGATGCAAGTGACATATCCGAAGAAATCTCATATGAGTATCCACTGTTATGCTTGAGTAGGACATCGTTTCCATCATATGTTAAGAAGTCAAAGTAAAGCTTGCCTGTTTCATTTGGCGCCGCAGTATACAGTGAGAAGAAGTAGTTTTGATCGGGATCTATATGGTCTACTTCTTGAGCAACATAATGGTCTAAGTAATTTCCTGTTGGAACATCAAAGACCAGCATGTTCTCACCCATCAAGGGTCTTAACGCGCTGAATCCACTGACCTGCACCATTGCCCTAGAGGATATTCTTCCGTCTGTTTTAAGCATATAGTCGAATGGAACTTCTGCTCCAACATGCATAAAAGTGGTTGCCCCTAGGGTCCTTGCAACAAACTGCTCAGTTATATTTAAGTTAATGGGATCATTAACCATAGTAGAGTAGACCCCGCCATTGGATTGATGTGCATAAGCTGGATCGTCTTGAACAGTAGAGAACGGATTAGCTATGTATGCAAAATCCGATATATCTATATTGTAATCAATTATAAGATCGGATACCGTGTTGCCGTATTCAAACTGTGGGTTAAGCGCAAGATTAGAGTCCTGATGGAAATTTAGTTTTACTCCTTCAGAAGACATCATAGTGTTAAACTCATAAGGAAGTAGGCTATTAGAATCTAGCAGCCGAATTGTATCATCGGTGATAACGATAGGTGCAGCATCTTTAGGATCTTCTGGGAAGATATATCTCTTTATACCATCCCTGATCCTGAACCTGTACATAACATCTCGTAACGTAAACTTCTCATGGTCACTAGACCAGAGCCTAACTTTGCCATGTATCGCTATGACATCAGCCTCTGATGTTATGTCTAGACCTTTATGCTTGAGTACAAATTTATCTCCAAAAATCTCAAATGAACTACTAGTTAATACTTGCTTGCCAGAAACATATAGTATGGGAGAGCGTATCTCTCTAGGCATAGTGAATATGGTTTCTCTGATAGCATCCAGGGTATATGCTTTCTTGTCAGCATAGAGATAGTATGGTTTCTCTCTTATGAAGAAGAACCCAGACTTTACTTCTGGCATCCAACAGCTGACGGAAGATTGATACTGTTCTGTAACAGAGTCTATGTGAGTTAAGACTCCACCGATTACACATTCTACATTGTCCACATTTTGTAGATCAGGATCACTTGCCACAGTTGTACCAAAGAAACCTTCCGCGATAGCTATTTCATTAGCTCCGATAGTAGGTGCGGCTCCACGAGAGTTTCCTAATATGTCTGAACAAAGAAGAGAGTCATCTATATAATCATCTAGCTCGATATTGGGATCTCCACATACTTCTTTGCCTAGAGAGATACAGGGTGAAGAAGCAAGCATACTCAGATCTATAGTTGAATTGCTTACCTCAGTATTCTGCGTTATGAATACGGGATCTTGTGAGATAGAGTAGCCATCGCTGTCTACATTATTGCTTGTTACATTTCTCCAGTCAATCAGTGTTTCTATTAGCGTAACTGAGACTGAACCACCCAATAGTTCTTCTCTAATCTTAGCTACGTTGCCGCTAAGTGAATACAGATCATTAAAATTTGACTGCAGGTTAGTTAGGTCACGCTGATTTATCATCAGTACATTACCTGCAATAGTAAATAATAAATTATTGAGCAGTGTAGCTTTACCGTAATCAAGTATGCCTTGACCTTGGTCTTTTTGAAGTCCGATGTAAACACAGGTATCTGTATCGGTAGAAGCCTGCTGATCGTTAAATACAGTATTGTGTATGAGCGCTACGTCTTTGACTAGAGTAGTGACTATTCCATACTTTGCGTTGAACACTATATTATTTAGAACCTGCGCCTGGTCAGACTGGTATATCCAGATACCTACATTCTGACTATTTAGGACTATATTTTTTTCTATGATTAGATTGTGGCAATTAGGTCCAGTAGAGATACCTTTTAGGAATCCTCGAAAATACATCCTCCGGATAGTTACATAGCTGGTACCTGATCCAATAGAGCATCCATTAATAAAAGACCCAGTAAGATCTTGGGTTTTTAATGCATCAATAATTGGAAGCATATTATTAGCTGCACCTATAATTAACCTATTGATTGCTGTGGGTTTGAGTATATTTTCTGGTATAAAAAATCCAGCATACACCCCATCCTCTGAAATAATAATATTATATTCTTCAGTGAATTCAACAGAGCCTGCATCAAGTACTACCTGACTAATGGCATCTTGGACTTCTGCATATAGTTGATTAGGTCCTACGAAATAATTAGCCATTAGTCTGTCACAATTCCAACATTATTTCCACCTGCACTAAGTGGAGGTGGATCAGATGTGCTACCTGGGGCGCCGGCTACGGTTGTAGTCTGGGAAATAACTTGAGTAGTTTGGAGCAGTGTAAACACTGGAATAACTCGAGTAGATTTCTCTCTGACGGTTACGAGTAAGTCCGTGCTAGCGCCAATGCCGCTTTTGAGTTGATCTGGATCTACTCCGATATAGTTGAGCTTTGATCCATCAATAATATTAGAATAGTTGTATGCGTATGCTTGATTATTGCTTAGGGAGGTTACAGATCCAGAGTTTTGCTGAGCCCAATATCCGTAGATAAAATCATAGTTAGTTGGAAGAGATACTTTGCCTATCGCTTCGTTTTTATCTGTCTGCCATACGCTTTTATCTGCTACAGCAAGACCCCACTGTATCTTGAACTTAGCAGATAGCTTATCTGCGTATGTGTTTATTTTAGTACCAAAGTAATTGTTATGTTGGTTGACATACTGACTATGGAAGCCTTCATCTTGAAGCGATTCTATATTGCAGTTAGCCCACTTAACGGATAATCCAGTGGAATTATCTCCACCATTATTAGTTGATAATCTATCCAAAACAGCTGCACTGCCTATCTTCTGCAGATAGTCTACTGGAGATCCAGTATCAACAGTAGATCCTGTTGTTACAGAGAACAGAGGCGTACTATCTATTGCCATATTCGTTATAAAATCAGCAGCATCTTTAAATGTCTTTCCTTTTTTAGATAAAGACTCTGCATATGAATATGATATGAATATAGGACTTTCTAACAGCGAATTATTTTCAAAGTGTATCTTGTTTTTTGTAGAGTACCAATTTCTCTTGTTCGGTATTTCATTACCCACAGGCGATTCTATTTTTATAGCAGCCGAGGTAGGTGTCTTTTTTAATTCGATAGTCCAATCAAATGGATCTATCTTATGCCGCTCGTGTTTTACATAGAACAAATTACAAAATATTTGTACCTTGTCAGAGACTATAGCTATGTTGGCTATGCTATTCGGATAGTTCTTGGCAAAGTCTGCATGCGGAGTCAGAGTTAATGCCGCATCGTCGAAGGTGATATCAAGCTCTCTTATTACAGAGTTGAGTAATGGGAGATAGTTTGTACCTCCTCTATGTTTATAGACATCAAAAAGCCTACGCCTGTAGTTGATATTGTCTTCTTTTGGTATTCTTTCTAGTCCGAGCAAGTAACCAAACTTATCAAATATATTATAAAACTGATGGTGTCTTTGTTCGGATGTGTTTATATCTATATGTATTATTTTATATCTAGAATAGGTTCCTTTCTTATCTATTGCCCTGACCAGTACCTTCTCTCTTATATTATGAGCCGGTACTTCCGCAGACCATGCGGTAGAACTAAGTATAGTGGTATTTCTAGTGGACCCATTTATCTCTATACTAGAGATATCTGGAGCTTTGCTACCAGCGATCGTAGTTGTTATACCATTGACCTTTTGATCGTATCTATCTATGCTCCATGTATAATCGAATATGATTGTCTTTGGTTCAAAGAATTGTACCTGGGAAGGGAATCCTCTAGATCCGTTTTCTGCTACAGGTATGACTCGCCATAGATATTTATGATATTCGGCATTGACTAGTTCAATCATATCTGTAAGATCTATAGTGTGTGAAAGCTTTTGCTTTAGCGGCGTTTCGTAGTCTATATCAGATACAACGTTAGATCCTACAACGAGATTAGTAAACTGCTTTAAGAGGGGGTTAGACTTGACCTGCTGGTCTAGTATAAACGGCTCAAAGTTATCATCTAAATTTTCTTTGCCGAGATCTGGAGTTATCTCAAGTATATAACTAGATGGCATTTCTGCCTCGATAGGAACACCTTCATACCCAGTAAGATCAACTGCTCCAGTGTAGACAACTCCAGTAGTAGTCTCTATCATATCAGCGAATGAGCTCTGCCAATAATACGTTAAGTCGCTATAGGATCTTGTTACTGAGTTATAATCCGCTGGAATTTCTGGTCTAGGTAGGACTTGGCTACCGACACCAACATTAATGGCACCGAAAGGCTGAGTGAATCCGTCGAAAGGGGCTCCTTCTGGTACTCCGGTATGTGCCATCCTAAACCTCTATTTTAATACGGACCCAGATGTTCGTAGGCGTATTTATAGTTATTGTCTTTCTAGTTATAGCTGATACGGACCAATCATCTACGGCATCAGTTAATCCAGCTATGCCGTGTGGAACTACTGTTGCCGAAGGAGCAGCGCTGGTAGTTCCCGCAGAATGGATAGTTATCTTATAGTCTTGGGCCCTAAAATCTCCACCTAAGTTATGATTTAAAGTAACCGAGGTGCCAGTAATCCATCTCCACGTAGAGTCATACTTACCGGCCGGCCTATAGGTAACAAGTGTACTCATGCTGCCACCGCCGCCACCAGTCCACTCTGCTTCTGCAACTATGATACTTTGATCACTAGGAACCCCATAGTCTGATCCGTACCATACTCCATCGGTCTCCATAAATCTTGATGATCCAGGATTCCTATTAGATAGCAATAAATATTTAACGCCATTAGATTGATCAACAGAAGAAGAAGGACTAGTTACATTAGATTTGACTATGCCTCTGATATTGGCTACTACTGGATCAGTAGTACTGGCAGTTACATTGAAGGTAGTAGAAATGCTTACAAAATCAGGATTACAGAAATATGGGTTATAGATCTTATAGGACATACCATTTGTAGGTATGCTACTAAGGGCTCTTGAAAGGATCCAGGTGTTAGTCGCGCTATCCCAGGCAGCTATAGGAACCTTTTCTCCTGCACTTGGTCCACTTTGAACAGCAAGTATCCATGTACCGTCATTGAATCTATCTGTATAGTATAGGCCACCTCCAGCAATATTATCGAATATAGCAGTGCTCGAGATAGCAGTATCTGTAACCGAGTTAGCTTCGGTAGAATTTGCAGTAGCCGTACTAGATGCTCCGCCAACCAAAGTCCCGTCCTCTGCTGTTTGACCGATAGAACATATATTGATAGTATCACCGCACCAGTCAGGTCCAGCAGGGCGCATATACTCATGCCTATTAGCTATGTATGACGGGTCTAATCCATCTACCAACGAAGGTTTAAGGGTCCCACCATGGTTACCTAGAGTAATATCTCTATTAACTGCTACGCTATCTTGAGGGGTGTAACCTATTTGATTTATCTTGCCACTAACCGTAAGGTCTCCACCAACGTAGACTTGATCGTTGGTTGCATCACCAAGAGTAGTATTACCCCTTACGAGGAGATCTTCTTGGAAAGTATTTACTTGGATTGACTCATTCACACTCACAACCGTATGGTCACCTAAGGTGAATAAGTTACCTGCGATATAAGTATTGCCATAGACCCGTAAGGCGTCTTCAAGTCCATCATTCCTATGGGCGCCACTGACAAGTCCGGAAGCAACATCGTCAGTTGTGAACCCAGTAGATCTTGTAGCGCCAGTAGGAGATATGTTTACAAGGCCTATCATATTAAGGGTATCGCCAGTATGGTCTGTTATGGTACCAGTTATAGGGTCGTCTGTATTTCCATCATCAAATGTGCCGCAGTATACCTGGAACTCTTTTGCATTAATCCGAACTATATCTTCTGAATTTCCTAAAGTAATATAATTAGAAGTTGTCCCAACAGACCCAAAAGTGATATTATCTTCTAGTCCCTGGACATGTATCCTATTGGGAAGCTTACTCTCGATCTTAGCATTTGTACTCTTGACTAGTACCTCTGCAGATCTTACACCTTCATTCGGTCCTGGTCCTGCGCCCGCCCATATCTCTAGCTTATGCAATACATCTTGCATCTGACTCAGATATTCACCATAGTATTTATCGGGATCTGCGAGGTAAGTCAGGGTAAAGTCGCTAGCAGGGAGAGCACTAAAATACACTACCCCATGATTATAATCAGTGAGCCCTGTATCGAGTGTACCAAAGGTAGATGCTACTGTGCTTCCTAGTCGAGGCTTATGGTTCATATACAAAGCGTTATTATTAGATACATCTATGTCGCCGGTTAGATGCTTCTCGTCGCTGACAGATACAGAAACTTGTTGATCATCTGTCTTATTGACAAAGACATCATAATATGTAGGCCAGAGTATGTTTGGCGCAGCTGGATGATATGGATTATTCTGTACTAGCCTATTCAGGCTAGTATTGATAAAAGAAGTGTTCTTATCAGGCGAACTATCTGAATGAGTTGTATATGCCATTTTTATCCTATGTCACGCAAATTTGATCGTATTTCTCTCTGGTAAAGAACTGCCCGTCGCCAGCATTTATGTAATAGTCATATGCAAAATCGGTTTCATACTTAGTTACTCCGTCATTCGTTTCTATGACAAACTTGGATCTACTGCCCTCGACTTTGCCTATCTGGCTAAACAAGGTACTTCCTGTCTCAACTCCAGTATCGAACAAACTCGCGGTTGCATCTGGAACCTTAAGGTCTTTAACACATTCAAGATAGGTCCCCTGGAATCCCTTTTTCGGGGATATAAACTTAAATGTATAGTATACTGCAGTACCTAAGGACTCTCTACAAAAAGCTACTAAATAATCATGATCAATAGTAATGGCTCGTATCGCTAAAGTATACGTTTCTGATCCAGAACTTATATGATCTTTTATAACAGTATACTTATTTGTATCATCTCCGAAATAGTCTCTCTCGGCTATTGCAAAGGATCCATAATCATCATTAAGCTCGAAGGAGGATTTTCTAATCTTACTAGGATCAATCGGATCTGGCTGCCATTCAACACTAGAGATTAAGACATCATGAGGACTGGTAGCTATTCCTTTGATACTAATGTTAGTACTCGCACTAGTCGTTTCTGAGATTGCTCTAAGGCTCGTAGGTATGGCGCTATTGTAGAATAGATCCTCTGTACTACTATTATATATTCTTGTCTTAGGTCTATTATTAATATAGGAAGTATTAGAATTTAATACTACAGAAGATTGAATGTATCTAGAGGTCTCATTTGAATAGATACTATAATCTTCAGTATTGTAACTATCTAACAAACCATCCATCCATGGAGGAGTGTCTGTTGCAGATCTTTTCCATCTTGTGGGGATGGTTCCCTGCTCTAGTTGTATACAGTCAGCATAGAATAGTATATTGCTAGTGCTATTTGTGCAGTCTGCTTTTATATGGCACTTTACGTTTGCCGATGGCTTAGCGAGCGATATCGATGTATGTATTTTTTTCCAGTGCGCCACTTGCCCTGTAGCGCTGTCTTCTAGGATACCTTCTTCGGTTGTAGATACAGGTATATCTATATAGGATTGGTCTACAGAGCCATCCACATATGTCACATCGATATGTAGTGCAGCGCTTCCCGAGGAATTTAAGTCAGAATATAATATGTTATTAGGAACATTGACCATCATAGATAAAACGAGATCTTGCCCAGCTGGATATCTCGCATTATACGATTGATATATAGTAGCATATTCTCCAGTATCAGTATTGATAGATAGTGCGCCACCTGCGCTTAACCCGTTATTGTTATCAACAGAAAGAACTGCACCAGTAGATTTGTCTACTGCCCATAAGCAAGGAGAGTTAGATATCGCTCTTCCTGGAATAGAAAAATCAGAATTATATAATAAGTTATTTACCTGTCTGTCCGAGATATCTGGTATCTCTTTAGGGTAATCTGATATATATCCAGAAAAAATTAAATCATCTTCAACTACACTTAAGTAGTTGTTCTTACGAGACAAAGCAAACTGCTGATACAAAAATTCCGCGTTCATCGCTAAACTGTTTATGTACTGCTGGTAGTTGCTTGTTTCTTCGTACCTACCTGCATGCCAGAAGGGTAAGGAATTGCAGATGATTTGTGTGTGGTCGGACCAATGTCCTACTAGTCTATCGAATGAACTGCCAGTAGACACATCAAAGCTATATACTAGATCTAATTCATTGGTCTGGACAGCTACCGGCAGATAGCTATACCCTAAAGTGAGCTCGTTATACTCTACTCTGTTGTAGGCATACGTAACCTTTAGGGTTTTATAATCTGCCATTCAACTAGACTTCCCCAATGATGCCTATTGTAGTAGACGCGCCAACCTCTGAAGGAAGGTTAGCTGGAATAGATTG
>LWDU01031919.1_pt1 | contig 32231 bp, 17 predicted proteins | sample 727161 | NCBI WGS metagenome assembly LWDU01 (sample SAMN04566230, study PRJNA314399) | hydrothermal vent metagenome | isolation source: deep sea hydrothermal plume seawater | place: Mexico: Gulf of California, Guaymas Basin | collected 2004-07-11 | reverse complement strand
AACTAGCAAAGAAACTCAAAACACTGGACTACGATGCTTTAGTTATCTTCACACCACACTGGCAAACTTACATCGGAACTCACTTCCTTGGACTTCCTAATTTCAAATCAAAGTCAGTTGACCCAGTTTTTCCGAACCTATTCCAATTCAACTATGACCTCGAGGTAGACGTTGAGTTGTCACGCGCCATGCATGATGCTGCAAAAGAGGCAGGCATGGTTACAATGATGATGGAAAACCAAGATTTTCGTATTGATTACGGGACCATTGTTTCCGCACATATGCTCAACAGGGATTGGGACAAACCCATTGTTCCTATCTCATCAAACCGTAGTCGCCACTATTACTCAGTAGAAGTCATGAATGAACAAGCTCGAGCACTCGGCCGGGCCTGTCGTAAGGCTATTCTTGAGAGTGATAAACGAGTTGTGTTGGTTTCAACACACAGTCTTTCACATCGACATTTTACTACAGAGCCTCCTATTCCAGAAGATATGTCAAAGCAACATATCTACAATCACAGCAATTATGTTTGGGATATGAAATTGATTGATTTAATGCGTGAGGGGAAAATGCAGGAAGTAATTGACTTGATGCCTGAATTTACTGAACAGACAATGGCTGAAACAGATTCAGGCTCAATAAGTTGGATGATGGAAGCCTTAGGTATGCCTGATTACCCTGCTGAAATCTACGGTTATCAATCTGTAATTGGGACCGGAAATGTAGTTGCTGCATGGGATCCAAATCCTGAAACACGGGAGGTTGTACTTTGAGTGAGTCCCCTATTTGCTTTGGCCTATATGTGCCACCACAACCCCATCCACTTCTAGTCCCTGAACAGAATGAGGGGTGGGGACAACTGCGCTCTGCCTTTGATACTGCTCGACAGAGAATTGAAGAAAGTGATGCTGATTTAATTCTCATCTACTCAACTACATGGCCAAGTATCATTGGTCATCAAATACAGGCACACCCTGAACCTGAATGGACACATGTTGATGATGATTTTCACTTTCTTGGCAGTATGCCTTACAAATTCAAAATGGATGCCGATTTTGCCAATGGGTATAATGAGAATTGTGGCGAAAGAGGACTTCATTCAAGGACTATCGCCTATGATGGATTTCCGATTGACACCGGCTCAGTAGTTGCCCTAAAATTACTAAATCCAGACAACCGGATTCCTGCTTGTATTGTTTCCTCAAACGTCTATTCAAACAGAGCAGAATCAATTGTTTTAGGGAAGGCCGCTAGAGATACCCTCCGACAACAAGGAAAGAAAGCTGTGGTAGTGGTAGTTGCTACACTTTCCAATCGCATGTTCACAGAACATATTGAACCACAAGACGACCGCATTCACAGTGCCAAGGATGAAGAATGGAATCAGAAAATAATGGAGTTCTTTAGCCAAGGTCGTTTAGAAGATTTGAGTCAATTAAGTCGTGAAATTCATGGTCAAATTAGGGTTCAAAAAGTGGTTGCTTACAAACCAGTTTGGTGGATGGCAGCAACCATGGGACAATCAAACAATTACAATGGAGAGGTACTAGCGTACGCAGCACTCCATGGGTCTGGAGGTGCAGTCATCCAACTTACTCCAACATCTGGCTCAATTGGTGATAAGGAATTTGATGAAGATGATGTTGATGTTTACTCTGGTGACAGAGATGTTCTTGATAAGGGGATGATTTAATGCCAGAAGATGAAGAAGATTCTGATTCTGACGAAGAGAAAAAGGAATGGCCATCTCCTGTAGATGTCATTGATGATTTGTATGATGAATATGGTTCCTCAGTCATTTCACATGCTGGTGGCGCAATAGGTGCTGCTGCAGGAGTTGCAGTTGGTGGACCAGTCGGTGCCGTAGCTGGCTCAATTGTAGGTAAGAAAACTGTTGGAAAAATGATGAACAAAGATGGACCCATTTTTTCAGAAAACGCACCAAAAGCAGTGGGCGCATACCCTCACGCAAGACGTGTTGGAAATCTGATTTTTATATCTGGAATTGGTCCCAGACACCCTGAAACCAACGAAATTGTTGGCGACGCAATTAAAGATGAAAATGGAAATCCAATTGATTATGATATCAAGGCTCAGACAAAGCAAGTAATAGAGAATATCAAATCTATTCTTGAAGAAGTTGATCTATCACTTTCAAATGTGGTAGACTGTCTATGCTTTCTAGTAGATATGGACAGGGATTTCCAAGGATTTAACGAAATTTATGGGGAATATTTCTCAGAAATAATGGCTGCGAGAACAACCGTTGCAGTCACAGCACTACCAACTCCTATTGCAGTAGAATTGAAAGTCATTGCAAAATGCTGATGCCGGCAAATAATTCAAATGTGAACATTGAGTGAGCACAATAATGGAAGAAAATACTGAGTCAGGATTGGCTCTACTCTTCACTGCCCCAATAGCTACTGTTTCACTTATCATCGCGACCGCTTTTGGCGGGATTATTGGTTCGGTAGTTTGGATGCTCGGTAAAGTTTGGCAGATTGGGTTCCCAGCATTTTGGCGGATTAAAATAGAAAAAAAAGAAGTTTCAAAATCACCGTGTCCTGAAGGGGGAATCAAAGAGGGAGTCATTCTCGGTATTGCCATGAGCGTAGTGATGTTCATAGCATGGGTTTTAGCCCAAGATAGCCTTGATAATAGTGAAATTAGGGGTCATATTGAACCTTTTGGATTGCTTAATCCTTGGCTATATTTTGCAGCATTCGTCTACTGGTTTACATTCAACTCATTACTTGAAGAGTACTTATTTCGGTGGTTTATCTTTGAAAAGTTTGAGACCTTTGTTGGTGGGAAATGGGCAGTAATTCTAGCCAGTTTAGCATTCACATCACATCACGTATTTGTTAGTGCAGCAATGTTCCCATGGTGGGCAATAACTCTCGCTTCAATAGGTGTATTTACGGGCGGTGTTATGTGGTCATGGCTCTATTTGCGTCATAGAAGCATATGGCCATCCTATGTCAGCCATGTCATTGTTGATATCACAATGTTTGGCATCGGCGCCTATATTCTGTTTGCTTGATAGCAAATATACAACTAGAAACAATATGTTGAATTATTTTCAATCTATTTTCCAGCGTAGCAAGGCGATTGCCCCGCCTAAACCATTGAGTTGTTGGCCGGCATCGTGTCCATCTGATGCCTGAACTAATTGAGCACCTTTTTCATCAAGTCGATTGGTAAAATCAATCCATGTTTCATCTCCAATCAACTTCTCCTCATCCCTTAGAAGTTCAGAATTGACAATCAAAGTTTCAATCGCCCCATCTTCAAGTGCTTTTGCAATAATGTCGTAACCGTACGCAACAGGACCATCGGTTGCCATCCTCTTCAATGCCTCTTCTATCAATTCGGTTTGTTTTGCGATTGCTGTATCTCCAAGTAATTCAGCAGCCAAACCTTCTGCTAAGACCTGGTTAGCAGCCGGACGACCACCAATATTGGTGCCAACATTGAGTATTTTCTGCTCGCAGCCATTCATTCGCAATAATTTTTCAAATTGCTGACGAGCCATGCCTGGTCCACAAACAACGAGAGAGGCGTCTTTACTGAATAACAGTGAGGATTCTTTAGCTGCCTTAGCAAAGAATCCATCTCTAACAACCGCAGAACTCTTCTCTCGTTTGCCACCACCACGAAGAGTGAATGTTGCTAAATCCCGCATCCCATGAGATGCAATTTCGAATAGCATAATTTCGTCATTTTCAACCACTACAATGCCAATTAATGCACGACCACCATCTTGTACAGATTCGCTGAGTAACTGTTCATCAGCACGATTCCATCCGGTCTCAGCAATCAATTCTAACTCATCACCTAGACCAACATTGTGAGTATGAAATGACCCTTTGTCAATCGGCGCTTCGGTGATTACCCCGTGCAATCTTAAATTATCAGAGAATATCTGGAACTCTGAATCTTCAACAGAAATTTGAATCCACATTGGCTTCCGCTCTGCTGATTTTGCTCTGCCACCTTCTTGAGTCCCAGTTGTTTGGTCACGTCGGTGAGAAACCATCCCTGCAGATTTGTTTCCTTTCACTAATTGTGAGAGTACCCAAAGGTCATCCTCATGTTGAATACGAAGTTTCATCATGTCTTCGTCTCGTTTTAGAATCTGCATCTTGCGCCCCCCATTTCACCGTATTGCGTGATGCCTATTCAACTTCTCGCGTGTAAATACGGTAATGAAAAACAACAAATTTGAGGTATTCAATTTTACTCATTTCAGTTTATGCGCCGCTAGCCGCACCAGAGTAACTGTAGAATGTAACCATAGTCTGTGTATGACCTATGCCCTCAATTTTTGATAATTCATCCAAGATTGAATCCCCGAGGCTATCCATTTCACGAGCAACTACCTCAATGATAAAATCCCATTGGCCTGTAATTATATGACAACCAACAATAAATGGTAATTTACAAATCTCTTTGGCAACACTTCTACGGTCTTCCCTAGCTTTATTCCCAGCCCAATTTGCAAGTAAGAAACCATGTAATGGGAGGCCTAGTTTTTCGTGTGAAATTTTGACAGTAAACTTGTCAATAACGCCCCTCTCTTGAAGTCTTTTTATCCGATCATGAACCGTCACTCTCGGGATGTTTAGGCGATCAGCGATACTCTTTGTGCTAGCTCTAGCATCCTCAATTAGAAGTTCAAGAATTTGCGTGTCTTTGTCATCAAGTTGACTGAAAAGCATGATTGTCGTATCGGCGACTTATTCTTATTACTTCCGTCATAGTGTCGGCGTTTACCACCCAACCCCACCCTTTATCCGACAGACAACAACATTGTGTGGCGTATTGTTGAAGTCAAATGGGCCCCTCGTAGGGCTATGGCATCAGATGATACCGACAACCAGTTTGCAACAAAAGCAGTTCACTCAGGAACCAAACACATCGAGGGTGCTGTCAACACCCCGATTTTCCAATCATCAACTTACAAGTTAACTGAAGAGAGATATGCCGGTTGGGCTGCTGGCGCTCAACATACACTTCTGTACTCACGTCTTTCAAGCGTTAATTCAGATGCCGCGACAGAGAAGATTTGTGCCATAGAAGGTGCTGAGGACGGGTTGTTATTTGCTAGCGGAATGGCGGCGATTTCAACAACGCTTCTCGGACTTCTTTCCCATGGTGACCATTGTGTATCTGCTCCAGATGTTTATGGTGGAACCTATGGATTAATGACTGATGAATTACCACGATTTGGCATTGAAGTCACTTTTGCTGACATGACTGAACCCTCATCTTACGAAGCAGCCATACAAGATAATACTAAGATATTGTATATTGAGACTTTATCAAATCCAACCTTGAAAGTAGCGGATATCCCTGCTTTTGCAGAAATTGCCAAGCGCCACAATCTTTTGCTAATTATCGATAATACCTTCGCCACTCCGTGGGCAACTCAACCAATTGCAATGGGTTGTGATTTGGTTATACATTCAACTACCAAATACCTTGGTGGTCATTCAGATATTGTTGGTGGAGCAGTTGTTGGAGGCACTGACTTAATCGCTTCTCTCTTCCCTAAAAAGGTACACTTTGGTGGATGCCCAGACCCACATGCATGTTATCTTCTAGAAAGAGGAATACGTACACTTCACGCACGTATGCCAATACATGTTAGTAATTCCTTGGAACTGGCAAAACGGCTAGAAAACCACCCTAGTATTGACTCAGTAAATCACCCTATGCTTGAGGGAAACAGCCAATATCAAATTGCTCAAAAAGTCATGCCTAGAGGTACAGGGATGTTAGCCTTCACTGTAAATGGAGGCGATGAAGCAGCACTGAAATTCATCGGTAGTCTTGAAATTATATTTGAGGCAACTAGCCTTGGAGGAGTTGAAAGTTTAGTGGAATGCCCGTTCAATACAAGCCATATGTTTGTACCAGAAGAAGTTCGGATTGCGGCAGGCATCAATCCTGGATTTGTTAGAATGAGTATTGGAATTGAAGATGTCGAGGATATATGGGACGACATTGCACAGGCCCTAGCAAGCATCTAAAATAGTCCCTAGTAGGTGATGATGTGGATATTGTTGCCCTAACTGCTGCAGTTGCTTTCATGGTCCCAATGTGTTTTTCACCCGGGCCAAACAATCTGCTATGTGCTGCTCACGGATCTAAACATGGTTTCAGAAATACCATCCCACTAACTCTTGGAATGGTTACTGGATGGTCAACCCTAGGCATTGGAGTTGGGATGGCATCAACAGCAATTGAAAAAAATGAAGAAATATTCACCTTACTATCGTGGATTGGCGCACTATACATTGCCTACCTTGCCTACAAAATGGCTAATGCCAAACTAGTAGATTTAGATTCGAAAGAAACTGAATCAATTACTTCTCTCAAATACACAGAACAACCACTTGGATTCAACACTGGTGTAGTTCTACAAATTGTCAATGGCAAGGCGTGGATACACTTCCTCGTACTCATGACAACGTTTGGTGCCACATTTGGTCATGGTTTCTTGTCAAAAGTTACACTTGTAGGACTTAATGGCGTGTTTGGATACTGTGCAGTATTAACTTGGACTGCTTCAGGTGTGACACTGAGTAAAATATTCTCAACCCCAAAACAAGCACACATTCTGAATATTGGGCTTGCATTTACCTTACTAACTGTGGCAATTTGGATAATCATCCCTCACTAGAACCATTGGGATTTGGCATATTGAAGTGTCTATCCAAAAATACCCGTTTGGTTTCCATCCTCATCAATATCCATGTCAAGTGCTGCTGGCCTTCTAGGAAGGCCTGGCATGGTCATCATAGCACCACAAACAGCAACAACAAATCCTGCTCCAGCATTGAGACGCAATTCCATAATCGGCAAGGTGAAACCGCTTGGAGCTCCTATTTCGTGAGCGACATGGCTGAATGAATACTGCGTTTTTGCCATGCAAACAGCCAATTTATCGTATTTCCATTTCTTTATTAGTTTGAGATCACGTTCTGCCTGCTTGTGCAAGTCTATTGACTCAGCACCATAAACCATTGTTGCAACCCGCAACATTTTCTCAACGATACCCATCTTTTTGTCAAATAACGGCTCAAAGGGTCGGCCATTTGCTAAGTGGTCTTGGCAAGCTTCTGAGACTGCATGAGCAAGGTCAATTCCACCTGCCCCACCGCGTTGATGGCCATCAAAAACGACTGCATTATCAGCACCACATTCATCAGCGCATTTCAGCAATTCTTGAATCTCTGCTTCTGTATCAGTTGAGAAGCGATTTACAGAAACTACAACTGGGACCATGAATCGCTTCATATTCTTAATATGGCGGGCTAAGTTTGTCATTGCTCCGCGGGAAGCCGCATCTACATTTTCTTTGGTTAATTCTTCTTTTGATGGACGTTGTCCACCTGATGATGAAAAACCACCGCCATGTAACTTCATACTACGAACCGTGACATTGATGACTATGCAATCAGGTGGAATACCACTCGCAGCGGCCTTAATGTGAATCGCCTTTTCTGCGCCCATGTCAGAACCGAAACCAGCCTCGGTAACCACGTAATCAGATACTGCTAAAGCGAGGTTATCAGCAATCAAACTTGAATTGCCGTGAGCAATATTAGCAAAAGGACCTGCATGGATGAAAGCAGGGTCACCCTCTAAAGTCTGAACTAAATTTGGTAATAGTGCATTTCGCAATAAGATTGACATCGGACCTGCAGCCCCAATATCTTCAGCTTTTATGGGATTACCATCACGATTTTGCCCAACTACAATTTCACCAAGGCGCTTTCGTAAATCAAGATAATCACTTGCCAAAGCAAGAATTGCCATCACCTCACTAGCAGCCGTGATGTCAAATCGCTCCTCACGGGCAAAACCATTCAGTGCACCCCCCAAACCTATCGCAGAATTCCTAAGTGACCGGTCATTCATGTCTAAAACCCTAGGCCAAATAATTCTTGATGGGTCAATATCTAACTTATTTCCCTGATGAAGATGATTATCAAGAATAGCTGAACAAAGATTGTGAGCGGAGGTTACTGCATGAATATCTCCAGTAAAGTGGAGATTAATATCCTCCATGGGGAGGACCTGCGAGTATCCACCACCTGCTGCACCCCCTTTTATTCCAAAGACTGGACCCATTGATGGTTCCCGGATTACACAAACTGCATTTTTCCCAATACGATTCAAACCTTGGTTGAGACCAATGGTTGTAACCGTTTTACCCTCACCAAATGGAGTAGGGTTCACACTTGTAACTAAAATGAGGACACCTCTGGGTTTGTCACTACGATTTTTTAGCGCTTCCCACGATATCTTAGCAACGCCATTTCCTTGTGGGCAAAGGTCTTCTACACCTAAACCTAATTTCCATGCAACCTCTTCAATTGGAAGAGGATTAGCGGCGAGTGCGATTTCAAGGTCACTTGGCATGGAGGCTCGTGTTGCCAATAAGTATTCAAGTCTTCATCATTTTTTTGTTGAAACTATTGTGTTTAGAAGGATGAAATCAGATTTCGGTTACTCCTTTTGAATTAATTGACAATTCCAATAATATTGTAAGAACTCAATAATATAGAGTGGAGATGTTGAAGCGTGAGCCTTTTCACCAACCACGGTGTGGCAAAAGTGATGGCGAAGGGCCCAATAGTCTGTGCAGCTGTGGCTGGTAATCCAATCAGCCACTCCTTGACTCCATTTCTATTCAATAAAGTCGCCCAATTCTTACAAAGAAGTGGCCACAATATCACTTTTCGTGCATGTGAAAAAATCAGCCATAATTCTCTGATTGATGCGCTAGCGTGGGGTCATGCAAAGATGTCTGCAATCGCTAAGGAAGACGAAGGAGCAGACCTTGGTAAGCGAGAAATCTGGCTTTCTATTACTAGCCCACTAAAACACCAACTCCCTCCTGATTCTGGAGCAGAATGGACCATTGGCGAGCCAATGCTAGCATCGGTAAACCAAATGCGTCATGATGGGCACGAGTGGAAGGTGGCAAACACTGATGGGGCAGGTTTGTTGATGGTTGCTAGTGAATTTGGCTTCGATTTCAACTTGACAGATGATTTAGAACTCCCTTTGCTATGTATGATAGGGGGTGGTTCAACCGCGCGCGCATGTGCAGCCGCATGGACTGAAGCAGGAGGGAAAATATGGTGGAAAGAAGGGCGACGTAAACTTTCACCTCGAGGGCCATGGAAAGATTCAATGGTTGATGCAAAAGATGTTTGTGACCATTTTGGGAGAAGACTTCACATTGATTTTGATCAGCCAGCAGGTTCAATCCCCGAAATCAAAGGCGAACGAATTGATGCAGGTATAGACGCGCCTATTTTCCTATCAGCCAGTTATTCTGATGGTGATTTTGAATCGGTCATTGAAAATGAATGGGGCTTATTTCTAGATGGGAGATGGCTACTTGCCGCCCAGCATCTGCAAGGGTGGGCACACCTTTACAACCCATCTGCCGCTGATGATTTGCCTACACTTAGAGAATTAATGGACATTATTATTTCTGCCTAAAATATGAACAATGCGGCGACTCATTCAAAGGGAATTGGGTTGAAGCAAATACTCATGAAGAGGCAAGGGGGTGTGGCATTGGTGCTATCAGCACTTGTCGCGTCAGCAATTCTGACCTCCCTAATGATTACAGTAACTGCTGAATCAAACGAAGAATCCTCAAATTTCACTTCACCTGTAAGTGCAGATAGATTTTCACCTGGTTGGAAAGATTCTAGATATGTAGATTCAGAGAACAACTTGAAGGATATTCGCCTATACTATCCTTCTGCACAACCTGGGGAGGATGAGCCTATTGATTGCGCATGGGCACCTTACCCTTGGCTAGCATTCCATGCTGACGATGGTGAAGGTTTTGATGATTATTCGTGGCTAGGCGAGGAGCTTGCTAAGGCTGGTTATTTCGTGGTTATCATCGGAGAAGAAAGAGGGGGAGATGAGTCCTATCAAGCAATTCTAGACCATGTACAATTGATTGAAGCTATTGGATTCATCAATCTAACAGGTAATCCAAATCGTGGACCTGCAGGTGCGCAGGGCTGTATTGACATGGACCACTGGGGTGTTGCTGGCCATGGGAAAGGTGCTGGATTAGCAATGGTTGTAAGCAGTTATTGGGGCTCTGTTTTTAGTTCCGGGCAATACCAACCACCAAGGGCTCTTTTTGGTGTTGGACTGGATATTGATGACATAGGAGAAAATATTCAAGCAATTGGATTAGCGAACCCCGCTCATTCATTGTTTCTGACTGGCACTGTTGATACTGTTGCACCAATTGATGAACACATCAAGCCATTACTCCAGCAGTGGAATGGTGGTTGGCAACTGTTAGAAGTTGTTGGAGCAAACCACGTCCAGTATGAAGATGACCAATCATTCCTCGATAACTTGTTTGATGGCGATGCTACGATGACTGAGTCAGAACAACAACAACACGCAATTAACAAATTCACACCGTTCCTAGATTTAACCCTCAAAGGTGAGGATGAAATTTGGTATGCAGCATCTAGCAGAGAAAATGACCCAAACCAACCCTCAGATGGAAATTCTTATCTTTCAGAAAATCTTGATGCAAACCAATTCTATCTTATTAATCTTGAAGAAACCTTGCTAGATGCTCCTGCAGGACGCCATTCCCCTGTAGTATTTTATGACCATCAGACTAACAATACGGTTCTTGCGGCTGGTTGGAGCGGGGGCAATTTCTCCGACATGTGGACTCTTGACTTGAATGATACAGCAGAGTGGGAAAGTACAGGAAGTGGACCTAATTCAATTGGAACTAACACTTTTGCTAGTGATGGAGTAGCCAGTGGCATAATGGTTGGACAGAGTGATACAGGTGACCCTACAATGTGGTCATGGAATGGTTACTCCTCCTCATGGACATCATATTCAGAAGGTGTACGCCCATCTGGAATGAGTTCTCAAGCGATGGCATGGGACTCAGGCTCCCAACGATATATTTCATACGGTGGTCAAGAGGCTGTTTCTGGTAATTACACAAACGAAACTTGGGCCTTCAATCCAGGCAATGCAGTTTGGCAAAATCTTAGTGCAGTGAATTCGCCACGTGGGATTTCAAATCCTGCTATGTTCTTCTCTGAAGGGTGGAATAGAACAATTCTATTCGGTGGCTATGATAGCGGGAAAAATCTCTCAAATGAGACTTGGATGTTCAATGGGGAAACAAACACTTGGTCAAAACTGTCCCTTCCGGGAAGTTCCCCTACTGGACGAGCTGGGATGGCAACTGCTATTGATAGAGAAAATCAAGTCGCCTACATATTCGGTGGCATTGCTCAGAATCAATTTGATTCAGGGATTGACTATTCCAATGAATTGTGGAAATTAGATTTGGCTCAATTAACATGGACTAAAATGCCTAGTTGGGGTATTGATGCAATGTGGCTTTCTGGCATGACTGTTGATAAATCCAGTAATAAATTAGTTTTGTTTGGTGGCATGAATGATAACATATTTGACCAAACTTGGCTTTATGATTTAACTGAAGAAGAATGGGAATTGCATGCATCATCTTCAGCGATTACCTCAACTGATGTGATACACATTTCAGCAACTGTTTCTGAGCGTGATTTAGATACACCACCCAGCACTCTTGAAATCAACTGCCGCGTTGTAGGTCAATCGAATTGGACAAACGGTAATTGGAACGCAGTCAATGATACAGCAATGTGTGATTTGTCTCCTTATTCGTTGGAACCTGGATTCCACACTGCTGAAATGAAGGCATCACATGATGGGCAGCAAGCATCTGTCAAGATTACTTTTGAAAGGGCAAATGCGCCACCACAATTAGCAATCCCTATGCCATATTTTATCATTGATGAAGAGGGTGAATTAATCGTAAATGCTAGTGAATTAGCAACAGATGTTGATGGACATGAATTGAGATTCATAGGCAATGAGTTCACTTTCACGCCACTACATGAAGGAGATCCTGAACCCAATTTAGATTATATCTTACAAGATGATAGAAGAGCAGTAAAATTAGTTGATTTGGCTGACTGGACCGAGCGTCTTGGAGATACTTGGTATACTGTCTGCGGGGAAATAAGAGATGAGTCAACCCCAGGTAATCCACCATCACGGGTTCCATTTTGTTTTGAATTGAAGCATCAATCAATTGATGACCCATTTGTGGTTCTAGAACACCCGACATTTACTATGACGGAAGACCAAAATTCAACCAATTTCAATTTAGCCCCGTATATGACGGATGAAGAATTAGATGCTGTAGCAATCCATTGGGATACACAACTCGATTATTATGATATAGAGAGCGATTCTTATGGCGATAATATCAGAGTTACGGGAATTCAAGAGGGACCAGACTCCGTTTCCCCCTACACTTCGAATGTGATGGTTGAGCCAAATGAACATTGGAATGGTGAAGAAGAAATTTCTTTTTGTATGCATCATTATGATGGCGGAGACACATTAGCAAATGGTAACTGCGTATGGTTGAATGTCACTTTTATTGTAACTCCAGTTGCAGACCCACCTATTTTTAACATCAGTCAAATCACTCTGCAGGAAGACACCATCAAAGATATTCCACTATCGGAAATCGTATGGGACCCAGATGGTGATGAATTGAACATAACTCTTGAATATGGTGAGTCAAATATTACCCTAGAATTTTGGCATGAACAATTACGTGTGTCCCCTCAATCTGATTGGTTTGGTAGAGCAGTTGCTTGGTCACTGGTTGCTACTGATGGTACAGAATCTACTCGGCAACCAATGCGGATTATCGTAGAACAGATTGATGATGAAACCATTGTCACATGGCAGAGACCTGCTGATATTATTGAAAATATGACATCTCTCAGATTGGATATCAGTGATGTGGACAGTGATGGCCCCTGGCTAATTGAATATTCATGGAATGGTGAAGATTGGAAAGGAATCACCCCTTCGTGCGCTGAAGATAGTACAAATCAATTTGAGTGCCAAGCAGACATCCTTGCTCACGACCTTCCGTATGGAGACCATAAATTGAATCTCCGTGTTAATGATGGTTACTCTACTAGTGAGGAGACCAGTTATTGGGTTGAAAAGGCAGACCCTAATGGTGGTGGCCTTTCAAGTGACGGTACATCAAGCGGCCTAAGTGGACTTGCTTTTATCATCGCAGGTGTCTTTCTCTTGCTAGGCGGAGGGGTTCTTATTTTCGCTATGATGAAACGCGACGAGAACACATGACAATACTCAACTGATTAATTACCACACAGAGTTGGTATTGTTTGAATACTATTCACAATGGAATGTTGCCGTGCTTTTTTGGTGGTGTCCATTCTCGCTTATTCCTGAGTAAACGCAACGACCTAATGAGGCGGATTCTAGTTTCCTGAGGTTCTATTACATCATCAAGCCAACCATTGCGTGCTGCAACATATGGGTCGCCAAACTTACGCTTGTATTCAGACACTAATGTCTGGTGTGTATCTTCTTGGTTCTCAGCAGCTTTTAGTTCTCGGCGATGTATGATGTTCACAGCCCCGTCTGCACCCATTACAGCCAACTCCCCAGTTGGCCATGCAACATTGAAATCAGAGCCCAAATGTTTGCAAGACATTGCTAAATATGCACCCCCATAGGCTTTACGAGTAACTACAGTCATTTTTGGAACAGTGGCCTCAGCATAGGCATAAAGCAATTTTGCTCCATGGCGAATTATCCCACCCCACTCTTGAACTGTACCGGGTAGAAAACCTGGAACATCAACGATGGTGAGTATCGGGATGTTAAAGCAATCACAGGTTCTGATGAAGCGTGCTGCTTTGATGCTAGCATCAATATCTAGACAGCCTGCAAGGACTTTTGGCTGGTTAGCAACAACTCCAACTGTCGCCCCATCCAAACGACAAAAACCGATGATAATATTGTCAGCATAAGTTTCAGACAACTCAAGAAAGTGCTTGTCGTCTACAATCTCCAAGATTACTTTGCGTATGTCATAAGGATGATTAGTATCATCTGGAATTAAATCTTGTAATACATCACAACTGCGATTAGCCCCATCACTGGTTTTACTGATTGGTGGCTCTGCTAAACAATGGTCTGGCAAGAATGAAAGCATCTCTGAAACAATTTCTGTCGCATCATCTTCATCAGCCGCAATCATGCAAGCAATACCTGAACGACTTGCATGTAAATCAGCGCCTCCTAATTCATGTGGTGTGATCTCCCCACTAGCAGTTTCTTCTGTTTCTAAAGGACTAGAGAGAAATAATTGTCCATGCTCTTGGCCAAGAATAACGAAATCGGCTAACCCCGCTGCTAAAGCAGATACACCAACGACTGGGCCAAGAACAAGACTAAACATAGGGATTCGGCCACTACAAGCAACTATTCGGTCAAGTAATACTCCAGTCCCAGCAAGTGAATGCACTCCATCATGGGCTCGCTGTCCACCACCATCCCAAATCCCAACAAGTGGAATTCGAGCCCGCTCAGCCATTTCGGCGAGCTTTGCAATTTTCAGAGCATGCATTTCCCCCATTGAGCCACCGAACACTGAGAAGTCTTGAGCAAAACAAAAAACTCTCCTACCATCAACGGTGCCATGACCACATACTACCCCGTCACCTTCAATTGGATGGATATGAAGATTAAATTGGTCGTTCCTATGAGTAACAAAACTATCAACTTCTACAAAAGAATCCTCATCAACTAACGCGTTGATTCTTTCCCAAGCAGTTCTTCTCCCACTAGCACGCAAAGCATCAACCTTAGTTTGCCCACCAGCAGCAGATGCTCTTTTCCGCCGTAACAATAACTCCTCCGAATTATCGCTAGAAGGTGGAGGAACTGCTACCATCAATATACTCCAATCACCGAAGGTGAATCACGATAGCGGTAAGAAAGATTGGTGAAGTTTCCAATTGGATATTCATTTTTTCAATTGAAAAATCAAATAGATGAAGGATTCTCCCCCACCAGATTTTCAGCCCACGCCGAGGAGATTTCATTTTCCTTTAATCCGAGGGATAAAAGATAGTGAAGTTTGACCATAGAAACCTCAGGTGTGAAAGTAGTTCCATGACCTAGAATACCTAATTCTTGCTGGTCCCGACCTTTGGAATAAACGTCCAAATGAACTGGACCTGATATGCACTGAGTTGTAATCACGGCTATACCGCCTCCAGCGATGTAATTTGATATTGCATCTTGAACCTCATCGTTCTCCGGTGCATCCCCTGGGTTATCAAGAGGTAAATGTCCTAAACCAGTACCCCAGAATAACACACCTTGGTAACCGTTTTTCATTGCATGGACGATTTGGTCAGATTGAAGATGTGGGCCAGATATGAGTTGCATGATTTTTACATCACAATCAAAATTTGTTGGCTCTAAGTTCACAATTCGTGGATTAGCACTTAGTAAATTGGAATATGAATCTGTGAGAGTCATATTTACCCCGTCTCTATCTATTGAGATTGATGCGAGGGGGTTTTGGTTGATTGAAACAAAAGCACCCCGCTTTGAGGAGTGATTCTTTCGTACTGCGCAGCCCGGATTTACAGCGATGGTGCCATCATCACCAGAACCATGCATCACAACCACTGTTGAATCTGTTACGCCTGATGGTTCAGGTCCAAAAGCAGCCCAGTGGACTGCGGCAATTAAATTCTCAGCACCATCTGTTGACCCGCGGTCAGATGACCGTTGTGAACCGGTCAAGGCAATTCTTCCAGCAGGTCTCCCACCTGTTCCCGAAAACGCAAAGGCAATTGCTGCAGCAGAAATGTGCATCGTATCAGTCCCATGAGTAATTACTACTCCAACAGCACCTGCACTAAAGGAAGTTGCAACCGCCTCGACCATTCGGTTCCAGTGTTGTGGTCGGACATCATCCGACCACATATTGCCAAGTTTTTTGGTTTTAATTTGAGCGATTTCAGCCAATTCAGGTATTGCAGCTAGTATTTCTTCTGGCTCAAACCGAGCAGTTACAGCACCGGTTGTATAATCAACTTTGGAGGCAATGGTACCTCCTGTGTGGAGTATGTGTATAAGTGGTAAGTCTGCGTTCATAGAAACCTCTGGAGAATCTAAATTAGCAGATTTACTAGCACCGAGATCAATGATGGACTCAACCATATTCAGGGAGTGAGTAGCATTGTATCCATTGACCAATTTTACAGTAATATGCTCTGCTGCTGTAGCCGCTAACAAAACCCCTTCAACTTCGGTCGGACCATTCCAAGTAGTAGTAACTAATCTTACCCGAGTGCCGACTTCGGGAACCTCACTCTTCTCTACCATCAACCTGCGGGGCACGACTTAGCCCATCAATTCAACCCTTCAAGTATTGTGAAAATGTTCATCTTTGAGAGTGTGGGAATTAATCACACACATTTTTGAAATTCTCGATAACAACTCGAAGACTAGGTGTTTTTTGATGCCGGGAGCGGGGCTCGAACCCGCGACCTTCGGATGTCTCAGACACCTCAGGGGAGTATAGCGCTCACCGTTCTGCCATTTCTGGCTACCCTATGAGTCCGACGCGCCACCAACTACGCCACCCCGGCAATGAACCGCCCGACCGGCAGAACCTCTTTGAACGATTCGGGGAAATTAATGCAAAGTGCACAGCACTGACGAGTACCTAAACAAGCGAACTAATGATAGGTTGCTCGCGCTCGGCGGTACCGAAGCACATGGTTGACCTCAACACAGCGATGCAGGCGGCAAGGGCTGAAAACCGCCATAAGAAGAGAAGTGGTGATGACAGAAAGGCTAGACCAGGTGGTAAACTTGGAGTAGAGAACTTTGACCCTAAAGATCATGTTGAGAAAGAAGTAGCTGATACCATCTCAATGTGGCTAGTTATCACTTTTGGCACACTCATTTCACTCATTATGAGATATGTTATGATGCCAGGAATGGATGGCCCAAAATCAGTCCTGTGGTTTCTCCCCCTCACACTCGTAGCAATTGTCCCATCACTACACAAAGTTCTGGTTCCTGAACCATACAAATCGCGCTATACACTTGGCAACTGGTTTCGAGCAGCGATGCTTTTCATATTCACTTGGTTAGCACTTTCATTCATTCTAATAAACCCACCAATCGGAGATATCGGCGCACCAGATATTGCTGGGAAAATGACCGTTGTAATTGTTGACGGAGAAGATATTTTGATTGACAACGACAACCTAAGCAGTAAGAGTCTTTCTTTTACACTCGACAGAAATGGTAGTAGTGGAGAAGCATGGATGGTATTCTACATCAATGACAATACTGACCCAAGTCTTGCAACAATCAATTTGACTTCACTTTTGGACGCCCCAGGTGAAACTACTCAAGAGTTAGCTGGAGGGGATGTTGACGACTATAGTAACTGCACCACCATCATAGATGGCTTGCGTGAATCTCAACAAAATGCGATTAAAAAGCACTATTACGATGCATGCGTCGCAATCAATCTTGGCGTGCTACAAGCAGGAGATTATCACCTAACTGTCACACTTAGTGAAGATGGGGACCCTTGGGTCAATACTCGGGTCATTGAGTATGATTTGACTGTAGTCTGAATTAGCACCACGCAGGATATAATAAATCACTGTGTAAAGCCTTTATTTCATCAAATATTGGTTTGAGTTTGTTGCATATCAGTTGTGAGCGAGTTCTCTCATCAATTTTCATATTTCTCCATTTTCTAACGAATGGTGCTACTGCAGTGCAAGCAATCAAGTCGCCCACCCAAAACAAGTCACGGTTTAGTGCCATGATGCTCTGTAGTTAGTTCCTATACACCTGATTTCCCTAGGGAGAGGTAAGTGTCAAACTGAAAGTGAAGAAATGATAGATTTTAATCACTAAGTAAACGGCAAATGTTTGAACACATTGCATCTAATTGAAGTGCTTCGCCGCCACCTTCTACCAGCCTAAAGTCAACTTGAGCCAGCATTTCAGTTAATTCTAATTTCTGTATTTCTTCAAGAAATTCTGTATCATACATCGCCCTGTGAAGTTGATTGATGAAATCTGTCCCAGCCAATCCATATTTGTCCAAAATTGTTTGAAGCCGACGGCGAGAGGGGTGGAATCCATCTCTTTTACAAGCCAAAAGGAACTCGTGTAATTGTTCAGGCGGAGCTGTTGCCGTAGTCTCATAAATTAGTGCTCTTGTCACATGTTTGTCAAGTGAGGCAGCAACCTGAAGTGCGGTTATTGCTTTTCGTAAATCACCCTGACTAACATTGATTATCGCCTCTTTAGCATCATCATCAAGAGTTACCTCTTCCGAATCTGAAATATCTGAAATTTGTTTAGCGATTTGATCACTAGCTAATGGCCTAAATCGGAACACCGCACAACGTGATTGAATTGGCTCGATTACTTTGCTTGAGTAATTACAAGAAAGTATGAATCTGCAGGTCTCCGAATATTGCTCCATTATACGCCTCAATGCACCTTGTGCATCCGAGGTAAGAGCATCGGCTTCATCAAGGAAAATAACCTTGAAAGTCGCCCCTCCGAGCGGACTTGTCTTGGCAAATTGCTTGACTTTGTTTCTAATGCTGTCCAAACCACGCTCATCACTAGCATTCATCTCTAGAATATTGTCTCGAAATGAATCCTGAAAAACATCTCGAGTCAAGGCAATCGCCGCAGTGGTCTTACCAGTACCTGGTGGGCCAGCAAAAAGCAAATGTGGGAAAGTACCTTGCTCCGAATAGGCTTTCAGCCTACCGATAACTGCAGGTTGGCCACGAATATCACCCACCGTTTGGGGGCGATGTTTTTCAACCCACATCTTAGCCATGACACCCCGCCCAGATACTGCCTTTAACCGGCCGCCGATAACCATTGTTACTGTAGCCTAAAAATTAATTTTAGATGAAATGGGCTCTATGCGTAGCATAGTCCTAACGCCGAAAGCGGTTAATGCAGGCACCACCTCCCCTTCAAGGATTGTCATGGTGATGAGGCAAATGAACAACAAGACATGGACTGCCATAATTTTGATTTTGGTAATGATTGCAGTACCTTGGACAAGCATGCTTAACGGACCTGAATTAGATGTGGATTCAAGACCTGCATGGGCTACTGGCTCGTCAACATCTGCAACAGATACTGGGCTGAATTTATCAAGTCCAAATGCCACTCATGGAAGTGATGCAAACCTTAACTTGACCAATGTCAACGGTATGGAAAGTGTTCTTTTGTTTAGTTTCCCTTTAACAACGCCAAGTGGGCCAATTCCTTCCGCTGGTTCAATTCAGAGCGCAACTCTCACCCTCTACATCACTGGTGGGATGTCACAGGGGTCAATGTATGCCTTCGCTGCGCCGTTAAAGGCTGAATTTGACGAAGGGAATGCCACTTGGTTCAATAGCACACACAACAGCACTTGGCAAGTTGGTGGAGCAAATGGAACTAACGATAGGGGTTCTTGGGAGCCACGCAGTAATTCATTTTCTTCAAGTTCATCTTCATTCTCTATCAATGTGACATCTATCGCTCAAAGTGCATTGGCTAGCAATAACAACGATGTAAATCTCACCGTTTCATCTGTTGGCCTAGGTATCCTAACGGTTGCTAGCCGTGAACACCCAACCACTGCAAAGCGACCCACTATGTCATTTGTTTACGACAGCACACCGCCTGCAGCAGGCTCGGCAATTATTCGTGGTGGGCCAGTAAATGATAGCGTACCAACCACAGGCGCATTCACACTAACCGCAGATACTACTCCGACTTTAGGATGGAGTGGTTTGAATGGTTCAGGTGTTGAAGTTCATATCTCACAATCAAATGATTTCCGGAGTATAGACGATGGTTCATGGCTTTTCTCATCATGGGGAAATAGTGGTTTTGCGATGACAGCGAATGGGACTTTCACTATCCCAAGTTCTTCAAGCCTTGATTTAGGAATGGCTGCTTACTGGCGAGTTAGGGCATCCAAGGGGGATCAACTCTCTGAATGGCAAACAGGAAAATTCCTTCTTCCTTCCATTAGCGCCTCCAACAACGGCAATAATACCGCGACTTTTGAACTACTACGAGATTCATTAAGTGTTGATGGCGGAACTATTCATGATGCTTGGTTGTTATCTGGCAGTTCTAATTTGAGTGGGGGTAACACCGATAACATATGGATTGGCAACTCAAATAACACGTCACGTGATGATATGTCAGCGCTCATGCACGTTGACCTAGACCATACTGGATTGCATTCCAACGCTACGATACTCAGTGCCTACATGCAGATGAGGAGAACTGACAGGCAGGGGGATGCATGGATTAGTATCCATGAATTCAGCCAAACGAATTGGAGCGAGGATACTGCATCTTGGGACAATTACTCAGGGAATCAGTCTTGGCCAAACGGTGGCCTTTCCAACAATATTGGTTCATCTTTGGATATTCTAAATAGCGACAAATCTGGACCTATCTTCAATTTTGATGTAACCTATTCCGTTCAGGAATACATGCGTGGAGTACACCAATCGGGAACTGGAGATGGGATTTCTTTCCTTTTACAATCAGTTGGAGCAAACAATAAGTGGGTAAGATTTGCTGGAAGTGAAGAAGGCGATTGGACGCAGCGACCAAAGATGGTGATTACCTATGCATGGGGTGATGGAACTGGCCCATCTGATACTGTTACTGTACAATCACCTCTTGATGGTCAAGGGGTTTGGTTAGTAGTGAATAATAATATCACAGCAGATTTAACCCCAACCCTCAATTGGTCAACCACCGGTCATACAAACGACGAAGTTCGAATTGAATTAGCTGGTAATGAGGATTTTACTCAAGGACCATTTTATCGTGTTGATAGCCGCGATACGAACAGTGGAATCAACACAACTACTGGGACATTTACTGTCCCATCAAGTTGGGGACTTGACTACGGCGAAGATTACAATTGGCGTGTGCGCTGGATTGAAGATGGCGACTGGGGCGGTTATTCCTCAACCCCAGGCTTTATCATCTCAACAATCAATTCAACTTGGGTTTCGAATAATACATGGCAATTCCGATTACGACATTCAAATGCATCACACACAATGGATGCACCTTTCTGTGCTGATACTTACATTGACAGCCTCGGCCCAAGTTCAACCAATAATGGTGGGGAATTATCAATCTCAAGTAGTCAATATACTATCTTTGGATGTGATATCCGTGGTCACATTCTGCCACCCGGTCTCGCAGTAACAGATGTTCAGCTAAGGATGAAATCATCATATCTCTCAGGTTCTGTTTCAGCCTCAGCGTATGAACTAATCAATCACAGATGGGATGAAGGAAGCGCAACTTGGGAGAATTATGAGGGGGCAAATAATTGGTCTGGATTTGGAGCATCAGGCGCCGACCGAGGCCAACTGCTTGATTCTACAACAATTTCTGGTGGTTCTCCAACTTGGTTCACATGGAATGTCACCGTTGCAGTACAGAACTCAATGCGATGGAATGTCCCTGTTGACTTCCTAATAGTCGGGTCAGGGTCTGGAGCAGCAGCAATGTTGGATAAGGAAAATGCTGGAAATTCTTCTGAGTATCCTGAACTTGTCATCAATTACAGCCCTGGTTCAATGGCTGTACCCGACCCACCTCAACTATCCGCTCCAATCAATGGCGTTTGGTCCGTAACAACTGGAATGCTTATCGCTCCTGATGGAACACCTGAAATGACTTGGAACCATACTGGTATTGTATCAGCAAATGGCTGGGTTGTTGAATTAGATACCACTAACACGTTCAACAGTAATGACTTGAGAGTTGCCCGCTCATGGGTTCAAATAAATGATTTTGATGTACTCAACCGAACCTATACGCCATCTTCTAATCTCAGTACTAGTGAAGTTTGGTATTGGCGAGTGCGAGGCTCCTCCCTCACAAACCAACTCGGAAACTGGAGCAGTATTGCTGACTTTGTAGTACCAGATATTGAGAGTGGGTCTCTTGATGCTGACAATTCATACATTGTAATTAGACCCGGTGCTGCTGTAGCAAATCAAGGCATACCAAATGTCCCTGATACATGGATAGATGCGAATGCGAATAGGAACACAACTCACCAAGGTGCGAGCCACTTAGTCGTTGGATGTACTTCTTCTGATTGTCCTAAATCGTCAATGATATCATTCCCATTGAGTGAACTCCCGCAACCCAATAATGCGAGAATTGTCAGTGCACAATTGCATCTTTGGCCGTTCTCAGTTAATACAACCGTTGGCGGAGATGCACCTCGTATTTCAGTTCACAGAACCCTTCGTAACTGGGACACAAATGCCACCGGGGCATCATGGACCGGAGATGCAAGTAATAATTCTACAACGATGTGGAGTCAAGCAGGAGGAATAGGTAACGGCGATGTAGGCCCCTTAATCGACATTGCTAGTCCGATAGCATCAAGTTGGTTCAGCCTAAATGTGACTGAATTAGTTCACGATGCTGTCACTGATGGAGATAACAGAGTAAACATGACATTACGTTCTGACACTAATGCTTACGCTGAAGCAATGTTTTACAGCGCAGATTATACTTGGGCATCTAGCCGACCATTCCTGAAACTATGGTATCGGAATGGAACTGGCTCTGCCTCAGTCGGCACACCTTCACTTTTGGATCCGGCAAATGGAAATATCACCTGGGATATCTCAGGACACTCACTCGGTAGTGACCAAACGCCCTTGCTATCATGGACCAATTACACAGCTAATGTGGATGGTTGGAGACTTTTCATCTACAATGATAGTAATGATGTCAGAGATGGCTATCAAATATTTGACAGTAGAACTGATCCTGGATTTGATCTAACAAATATGACTTGGACTCCTGCTTCTAACTTCGCCACCGATTCAAATCAGCGGTGGTTTGTTCAAACAATCAAAGATGATATCTATGGAAACAGAAGCAGTAGTTTCACCTTTGATGTACCTAATGCACTAGGCTCAGAAGTAAACTCAACAGATGCTCGTTTGAGAGTTATTGAAGGTGGGGCTTTGACTCGTTTGTCTCTGCCAATGTCCTTCGCTGATACTATGCTCAACTCTTATTGGCCAAACAGCAATGCAGGAAATAGTCAGATACTTTCAGTTGGTAGAAGCCCTTCGACATTCAGTACTAGCCACAAGTCTACGAGCATAATGAGGATTGATATTTCCACATTGCCAATCCCTAACCCATGGGAAGTCATCACTGCAGATGTGGAATTGTATTGCTACAGTTGTTCACCTTCTAGCTCTAATTCAATGACGATGACTGTCCATCCACTGCTAGTTAATTTCACCGAATCACAGGCCACATATAACAATCTGAATGCAACAATAGCATGGCCAAGTCCGTCAATTGGAGGTGTTGTTGACTCTGTAACCGTCATGGGAGATGGATGGTATTCATGGAATGTGACACAACTAATGCAAGCGGCTCGTATACGCGGTGATGATACCCTGCTTTTGGCTTTCACAGGAAGCAGCACTTCAAACACCATCTTCAAACAGTTCCTCAGTTCAGAAAACGCGGTAGATAGAGACCTAAGCCCGGTACTCAATATCACCCACCGTATTGGAACTCAATGGCTACCAGCAGACGCTACTAACCCAGTCCCCTCGATTACCTCAACCTTGTGGGATATCGGCACTCCAAGACCATCAGCAAGAGACCCTGTGACTCTGCAGTGGTCACACCCAGCCCCTTCAAATGTGACCGCATGGCAAGTTCAATTGAGTTCACAAATGGGTTTCGTGGCAAGCACCACCAACACTCTTGACTCAAGTAATGCACTCAGTTATGATGGGACTTTTGGTACTACCCCACTCTCATACACAATTGATGTCCAAGGAGACTTACCACCTGGATGGTCTGGTTGGCCTGATGCTTGGCTATACTGGAGAGTCCGCCCAATAATTGGTGATTATGTTGGTAATTGGACAGATGGGGGCGAATTCCGCGTTCCTGCTGACCAAGGCAGCGATGATGGACTTGGTAACCACACCGTGCTAATGCACCGTGGTTCTGTGTTCTCCTCAAGTGGCTATTTGCCAACCGTCCCAGATACATGGATTGACTCCACACCAAATGCAGGCACCAACACACCTCAAGGAAGTAACTCAACACTTGCAGTTGGCAACTCACCCTTCCAGTCTGGCCAAGATTCTGTGGCATTAATTCAGTTTGACCTCGGTGAGTTACCATTCCCATCCAATATGCTTGCAACAACGGTTTCTCTGAAGATGTATCGTTCTGGCTACTCTACATCTGGAACCGCAACGGTTGGAGTGTACGAATGTAATTCATTCTCAGAAACTGATACTTGGAATTCATTCTCACTATCAACTAATTGTAACTCCACTGCAGCATCAACCCTCAGTCAATCAGTCGGTGGATTTGGAGGAGTATGGTACGATTGGGATGTTACTACACTAGTACAAGCGGCAGGTTACAATGGCACTGTTTCAATGGCAATCAAAGCACCGAATTACGCAGGTTACCTACAATTCACTTCTTCTGAAGCTGGTGCGAGTGCTTATCGCCCACAATTAGTAATTGGTTATGTTGACAACCAAAATGGGACTCAGTCACCCGCAACACCAATTCTATCATGGCCAACTGACCAACAGGTAATCTACTCCGTTTCACAATACGATGATTTCCTGCTTGATGCCCCGGTAAGACCGGCCCTCACATGGAATCATGCAGGTGATACTACCGGATACATTGTTAGAATGTGGAACTCAACTGATTCAAACATGTTCTATTCGTGGAATGCAACAAGCAATCAAGGATTATTCTCTAACACCACAAGTCTTGCTACCTTTACCCCAGGATGGGACTTAGAAAAGGGGGGTGTTTACTATTGGAATATTCAAGGTATTAACGGCTCTATTCTAGGGCCACGCTCATCAACATGGGCATTCGCAATTGGTGACCCAAATACTCAGGCATTAGGAAACAATATTTGGAACATGGATTACCAAGAAGGAAATGATGTTGAAGAATTCAACCATCCAATTGTTGATGACACATACATTAGCGAAGGAAACCCTTCAACTAACTACAAAACCGATGCGCTAAAGATTGGCGAGGGTTGTACAGGTGGGCCTACGAGCAGTGAGGTGTGTATTGGGATTATTCAAATAGATCTCAGCCAAGTACCACTTACTGGAGACTCAAGAGCTCATTCTGGACGCTTAGCAATATGGCTTGAATCGGTATCAGCCCCAACCTCTGGTTGGATGGATATTACCGCTTATGCTTTGCTAAATAGCAACTTCCGCGAGGACCAAGCGAATTGGAATCAGGCATCACTCGGCAACAACTGGACATCTGCTGGAATTGGTGCAGGAAGCGACCGAAGCACAATTGCTCTAGGAACCGTTAGAGTAACTGCAACCTCACTAGCAGGTTGGTTCTACATTGATGTCAGTGGCGCTCTTGCTGCAAATGTCAATGAAACATTCTCGGTTGTTTTGATTGGGACTCCACAACCTGCATCACCAAGTACAGCTCAATTCACTGCAACTTTTTCCAACAGTGAAGCAACAAATGTTGCCCATCGGCCAACTCTTTCCTTCAATTATACAAGTGTCTTTGACATTTCACTCACCGGTGCTGGAACTACCACCTCTGATGCACCAGTGCAGATGTCTGCAACTCTGCTTGATGTTGACAATGTAATAATTAGCGGTGATGTAGAATGGACTACTTCAAACGGTGTCATTAATAGCACCGGGTTCTTTACTCCTGACCAAAGTGGTAATGTGACAATTTCTGCCCGCTTTGGCAGAGTAATTGTAACTCACACAATCATCGTTCAACCAGGAATCCCAACCACTCTAATTGGGGGCCCATTGGCATCTACAATAACCAGTGATGAATCTGTTTCAATGTGGCTCAATGTGCTTGACGCGAATAGCAATCTAGTGCCAGGAGTTGCACTATCATTTACGGTAACAAATGGCTCAATCGCTGAAGGAAATTCACATACAACACCATTAGGAGCTATTACCTATATGCCTTGGAATACCGGTGTACAATGGGTAAATGTCACTTGGAGTGGGGGTTCTCTATCTCTGCAAGTCACAGTGACTGAGGGTCTTCCAGACTACCTTCTGATGACTGGTTTCTCATCTATCCCTGCTGGTGAAACTCGAGATTTTAATTGGACCGCTTATGATGCACATGATAATCCGGTCACACCATATCGGCTTTTGTCAGTTAACTGGACGATTGATGATGGTAATATTACTCAAGTTGGTGGATACACTGCTGATAAAGTTGGATTTTGGAATGTCACCCTCACAACAGGATATGGATTGTCAATAGTACAGAATGTTGAGACAACACATGGCGCTATTTTTGATCTTGAAGTAACCCCTTCCACGTATGCATTAACTGCTGACGAAGATTTGACGATTAATACTGTTAGAATTGATATTAGAGGAAATAGGTTGAATATCACCCTGCCAACAAGCGCTTGGGTAGTTTCGAATGGTACTCTGTTTGAAGAGGACCCAGTTCGCTGGAGTCCAATCGGTGCAGCCACCCAAACCATTGATGCTACTTTAGAAGGAATCACCACTAGAATAATAATTTCAGTCACCCATGGAGAAGCGATTGGGATTGACATAAGAATTGGTAGTAGCGATGTTGTTACTTCAGGAGATTCTGTATCAATTGATGCTTACAATTATGACCAGTATGGAAACGAATGGATTGGCGCTATTGATGTTTGGGAAATAGATGAATCTATGGCTGACCAGAGCTGGTTGATAGCCTCGCTTGCATATGCAGAATTTGAAGCAGTTACAGTTGGCTCATGGACCGTTACTGCAACTTACATGCATAATGGAGATACGACAATGACTGATTCACAATCATTCACCGTTGAGGAAGGGCCACTGACTAGCATTGTACTTACTGGACACGGAACTAACATAACTGCAGATAAGACTTTACTATTGAATCCAATTACTAGGGATCAAAACGAAAACCTACTAGAATCAAACGTATTACGCTGGTTCATTTGGGATGCAGAGAGCCCTACCACACAACCACCAGCCTGTATTAACTGGGGTAATGAATTGACTACAACCTTACAGAACAATGACTACGAATGGGATGCTTCAGAAGAAGGAACCTGGCGAATCTGTGCAATGTCTGGACCATATCAGACCGTTGTGGAAGTCACGGTAACCCATGGAGTGGCAGCAATACTCTACAAATCTACTAGTGATTTTACCTTAGTAGCAGGTGCTACCATCTCAATAGAATTATCAGCTGCAGACTCTGATGGTAACGTCTTCGCAATTGATGTTGACTGGTCAGGTAGTCCACTGAGCGACTTCACTAACGAAGAAGAGGTCGGAGAATATTCATGGCACGGAACATCAACAGGTAATTACAGCCTAGAGTATACATACGCAAGTTTGAGTGGTATTTGGGATGTCATCGTTACACCGTCAACTCTTGAAACTCTAGAGATGACCGTAAGCCCTAGTTTGACGGTTAGCCAACAAGAAACCATTACTATCGATGTACGAGCATTTGATGCATTTGGAAATGAGATTGAAGTACCAGATGAAGCGACTGTCTATCACGGTGGAGAACTCCACGTCACCACTAAGGTTTCCAATTCTCAATGGCAAATCTACATGCTTGATGAGGGACAATCAGAAGTGACTGTTGTAGCCCAAGAAAAGTATGATTCTGAACGTGTGCAAGTTGCACAGACTATGTTCGGATTCTTTGAGGCTGGTGGGACTCTGTACTATATTCTTGGTGGACTTGCTGTATTGGTCTTGGTTGGAATAGTTGCCACCTTGGTTGTACTACTGAAGAAAGCCGGGGCTGATGATGATGACGATGAATTCTATGAAGAATATGAGGGTTATGACAACATTAGTGAAGGTGAATACGACGAACCTGAAACCATAGGAGATACCTTTTCAGACGACTATGTTGAGGAAGAAATTCAATCAGAATCTGATGATAGCGGAAGTGATCCAAATATATCGGTAGATGAAGATGGCGTAGAATGGTGGGAAGATGACAAAGGTGTCTGGTGGTACCGTTCTGCCGACATGGATGATTGGGAAGTTTGGGAAGATTAAGCAAAAAACTGCCTAACACCATTTACCAATCAAGGTGTCTCCTTTAGGAGACACCTTCTGCAACAAATCGGGGGATATTTGATGAATGAGGGCGTTCCTCATAGATGAGGCGACGCCATGTTCCGCAACCCTCTGATATCCCTGATGATTGCAATCATCGTGTTTAGCCCTTGGGCAATCATCACCCAAAATAACGATTTGAATGAGAATAATGAGATTTTACATTCATCAGCACCACCTTATGCGAATGATGATGACTACACAGATTTTGGTAACGGCTCTGCTGAAAACTCCTACTGGGTAGGAAGTTCAGGAAATTCAGGAATTCAAGACACTTGGTTGAGTGCAGCGCAGCCATCCAACAATTATGGAAATGACACTGAATTGAAGGCTGGCTTCTCAGCGAATGCTAGCAGTCGCTGGAATACACTATTCGGAATTGAATTATCTCAAGCCAATATATTCACTAATGTGACTATACAATCTGCAACTTTGGCACTGCATGTTAAGCAGTTTAGTGGACAACCAGAAATCCGAAGTTGGGTAGTCTATGACGAAAGTTGGGATGCTGACACCACGGATTGGAACTCTTGGACTGTTGGAGGAGCACTTGGTAACGATGACTCTGGAGGCCTGATTGATGAGGTGATGGTTACATCCCAAGGGTGGATTGAGATTGATGTCACAAGGTCAGTCGAAGTCGCTTATGACCGCTACATCAATGGAAATGACCCATCCGCATCTGTACTCTTAACCGGACCTGCGTGGGGGGAAGAATGGGCTACCTTCCACTCGAGTGAGTATGTTTTCTCATCTGAAAGACCTCACCTCAATGTCACATACGATTGGGGGAATAGTGCCCTACCCATTACAACAGAATGGGTTGATGTCTTTCCAAAACTACCACACCGTATTGATGCAGATAACCTTCTCAACCTAGAAGCCCAAGCTAGAAGCGGTACTGGTTATCCTATCGCTGGTATGGTATCTTGGGCTTCTAACACCGGTTCAGTTGACTCTGGTGGGCTTTTCACCCCAGACATTGCAGGCACTGCACAAATCACTGCAACTATTGCGGGAGTTACTGGCTCCTTGCCATTACAAGTTGAACCTGGGACACCTGTCAATCTTGACCTAGAAACAAAATCTGTTGAATTAACAATTGATGACTTTTTCCAATTCAACTCTACATTTGTTGATGCGAATGGTAACTCCGTTGATAGTGCTACTTTGACTTGGTATTCAGATTATGGAATCGTAAATGAAACAGGTTATTATCAACCTACAACCGTAGGTTCCGATCAAGTAACTGTAATGTGGCAGTCGTTATTTGCCACCGCTGATATCACTGTATCAGCTGGCTCAGCAACGAACATTACGATTGAATCCAATTTATCCGTTGCCTCAGGTGAACAAATTCCAATCATTTACACAGTAACTGACAGACTTGGAAATTTACTTCCAAATCAAGCAGCTGGCTCGATTAGTTGGGATGTAGGAAGCGGGCACGTTGATGGCGTTGGTATCTACACTGGTGGCGAAGTTGGAACATGGCGCATCAACGCAACTAGCACCAGTGGAGCAAGTGGACATACCTATGTTGAGGTAACTCCTGGTGCTTTATCCTCTATCGAATTAATCGCCCCTAACGGCTCTCAACCTGCCGATGAAGCAGTTCTTCTAATTGTGAACTGGCTTGATGTAATGGGAAATGTTGTACCAGTAAGAATACCACTTTCAAATTGGAGTGCAGAAGATGGGAACTTCAGAATGACTCCTGCTGGTGTTGAATGGTTACCACGACGAGAAGGTGTTTGGCAGGTCGGTGTTCATGTTGAAGATGAATGGTCAAACATCACAATTACAGTCACACATGGTTCGGTTAACCGCCTCTTAATTACTACTGAAACAGAAGTGATTAGCGCTGATGACGTTTTACCTTTGACTCTTACAGCGGAAGATTCCAAAGGAAATCGCTGGCAGGTAAATGGGACTTGGTTGGTTTTAGAACCTGAAGCTGCTCCTTGGTTAAGCCCAATTCAAAACGGTGCTCAATTTGAGGGTGTGGTTGCTGGAAATTGGACTATCAAAGCCCAATATAATGATGGGAATAATGATTTTTCAACCTTTTTAGTGTTGGAAGTCATTCCTGGCTCTCTAGCGCAGATTATTCTTGCTGGTGAAGGCACTCAAGTATCAGCAGATAGTTGGATTGATTTTGAACCCACTTTCTTTGATGAAGATGGAAATCAATTAAATGATATTCAATTGAACTGGAGTTTTATTCATCACAACTCACAAACAGACAAGACTGAAGAGATGAGAACAAATGAGGCGATATGGTATCCTGTTCTATCTGGGCACCATGAAATTGAAGTGGAAGCAGCAGGTGTATTCGCCTCTTTAGGAATTGATATTGAACCAGGGATTGCACATACAATTAGAGCCTTAGAAACTAGTGGAGTGATCGTAGAAAGTGGAAATATTACTAGTATTCAAATTAACGCTACCGACCTTGATGGTAACGACTTCGGTAGCGATGTAATATGGTCTATCCCTCACAACAGTGTGGATTTGGCAAACGGTACTAGGGCTGGTGAATATCTTCTACGAGGAGTTGAAGCCGGCACCCATAACTTACAGTTCCACTCTGGCCTAGCAGATGGTTCATTTACGGTAACTGTTCACCACGGAGAAGTTGTTAATATTGTGATTAGCATTGCCAAAGAGAGTGCTAAGACTGGTGATATCATTGATGTTGAAGTGACTGCCTATGACTATGGTGGTAACAAAATTTCACTAAACCCAGACAATGTTCAATTGACAAGTAGTGCGGGGAAATTTGGCTATTCTACTGGTAATTTTTGGCAGATGGTCATTCAGAATTCTGGCTCTCAGCAAAGAATTAGTGTTGTTTATGAAACGGCCCAGGGTGAAGCTTTCATTGATGTCACAGCAGATCCGCTAAGGGCCTTCGGTGATTCAAATTTAGCCACGGGTCTATGGGCGGGGATTGCTGTAACCGTCGTTATGTTCGGACTGCTAATCGCTAGATTACGGCTTAGGAGCCGAGAAGAGGAAGATGCTTTAGACCATCATTTCGGAGTCGATGAACCACAAAAAACATTTGACCCAATGGCTGGATACAAGCCATCAAAGAAAGCAAGAGCAGCTGCTCGCCAAGCCTTCACTCAAATGCGACCACAAATGACTCAGCAACAGTGGGGATATCAACAGATGCCTCAAATGGTTCAGCCAGCACCAATAGAAATGGCTAGCCCCAGTGAACCTGTAACACCTGCAATTGCAACCACCCCTCAACAAATTGAACAAACAGAACCTGAAGTGTGGACGAATAACACATCGGATACCCAAACCACTCAAGCAACTGAGATTAATGAACCCACATGGACCACTGAGCAAGTTTGGGAATGGGGCAGAACTCAAGGCTGGAATGATGAGCAAATTGCTGCCTACGAAATGGTTTATGACCAGAGCGTTAGGAACCCTGATGTACAATCCAACGAAGAAATTGCAGTCAGTGAAATCACGCAAGAACAAGATGAAAAGACTGAGGCAATAGTCCATGAAGTACCCACTCCAACCCACGAAACAGTAGTAGAGGTAGTGGTGGAGCCTGTGCCTCAAGAAAGTCAAGCAAGCAAGCCAGATGTACGTAAAGAGGGGATAATGAAAGCAATGTCAGGTACAACCCAAGGAGAAGCAGGTTGGTACTTAGATGGTGAAGGAAATCCATCACGCTGGGGTATTGATGATGATGGTACATGGCACCAAACAGGTTAGATGATGGGACGGAGATGTTGAAAATGAGTAGAACATATTTCTCTGCATTTTTGCTGTCAATTTTGATTATAGTTTCGACTTCCTACATCCCTATTCTAGGTGACCAATCACATAATGAATTCAACAATGATAGTGAGGAGGCTTCTGGGCGAACTTGCTCAGGACCAGCAAATACTGATTCCATCACAATTCTACCACCCGGTCCAGTTACCTTACCAGCAGATCAAAGCCGGATTTTCAACGCCACTCTGTACAATTCGGGTGGCATCCCATTAGGTGGTACACCGGATTGGA